>SWCC01004131.1_pt1 | contig 23771 bp, 20 predicted proteins | sample 4692971 | NCBI WGS metagenome assembly SWCC01 (sample SAMN10267277, study PRJNA491770) | bioreactor metagenome | isolation source: DHS bioreactor inoculated with subseafloor sediment | place: Japan: off Shimokita Peninsula | collected 2006-08 | reverse complement strand
TGGATCCTGAACAAGTGCATCGTTTGGTTTATGATACTTATTCTGAACACCGCATGCGCTTATTGGGTCATTGCATGAGCGAGAAACTTACTGTGATAAAAGAATACGCCACCGCTTACATCTGGCTTACAAAGGAAGACATGAAGCGTTTCAAAGTTAAGCCGGGTGATACGGAAGGTATTGTTAATTATGGCCTTTCCATTAAGGGAATCAGTTTTGCTGCACTATTTTCCGAAAAGGATGACAGGATAAGGATATCCTTCCGTTCAAAAGGTAGTTTTTCCGTGAATAATTTTGCACGTGAACACTTTAATGGTGGTGGCCATCGAAATGCCGCCGGGGGTGACTCCTTCATTAATATGGCAGAAACGATTGAGCGGTTTGCTGGCTTGCTGCCTCAATATAAAGAGGGACTGGCAAAAGCAGCCCATGAAAGTAACTTTCTATAAGCCTGGATAAAACTATGTTTATCAAGATATTAAATATCTTTCTGTCTTCGTTGATCTTCTTTTTGCTGGCTTCCTGTAATGGCCCCAAAACCAATGAAAAGGATTCCGGAACGATAGTACCTTCCATGAAAGAATCCTTGCTAAATGCCAACAAACAGGCGGTTAAAGCTGAGAATGAACAGATTGAACAGTTTATAAGTCGGTACAACTGGAAAATGAAGGAAACCGGTAGCGGACTTAGGTACAACATTTATGAGGATGGGAATGGCGAGCAGGCAACAACCGGAAAAATTGCAACCCTTAAATATGAAGTCAGACTGATTACGGGCGATATTATTTATTCATCTGAAAAAGACGGCTTGAAAGAATTTCTGATTGGCAGGGGAGGTGTTGAAAGTGGATTGGAAGAAGGAATTTTATTGCTACGGGTGGGCGACAGGGCGAAATTTATCATACCTTCGCACCTCGGTTTCGGGCTATTGGGCGATCAGGATAAAGTACCTCCGAAATCAACCCTTATTTACGATATTGAATTAATTTCACTTAATTGAAAACCAATAAATTAACAAACAGAACAATAAAATGATTAACAGAAAACAACTTGTAATACTTCTGTCCCTGGGGATGGTGGTATTTTTTGCTTCTTGCTCCAAATATCCCGGATTCAAGAAAAACGATGATGGAATGTATTATAAGTTTCACGTTAAAGGGGATGATACCACTACCTTGAGCACGGGTATGATTCTTACGCTGAAACTTAAATATGAGATCAATGATTCCATCATTTTCAATTCAGACGAAGCTCCTGATGCATTTATGCTTCCGCTGGAAGTTTCTTCCTACAAAGGAGATATTTACGCAGCTTTGGCTATGATGAAACCTGGTGACAGCGCAACTTTTATTTCTAGCGCTGATTCATTTTTCATTAAAACTGTAATGCTACCTCAGGTACCTGATTCTTCATACGCCGGGAAGAATATTTATTTCCACATCAAGCTGATCTCAGCCATGACACAGGAGCAGATGCAGGTAGAACAAAAAGCATTGCTCGAAACCAGCAAAGCAGAAGAAGTAACCAAATTGCAGTCTTATCTTGAGGCCAAAAAAGTTACTGTTGCACCATTGGAATCGGGCCTTTTCTTTATGGAAACCGCTAAAGGAAACGGTAAAAAGCCAAAAGAAACAGATATTGTTAAAGTTCATTTCAAAGTTTCGGACCTTGACGGAAGGGTTTTCTTTTCATCATTTGACCAGGGTGAGCCCATGCGTTGGGAAGCCGGAAAAGTGTTTGATAACCCAGGTGCTACAGAGGCCCTTAATTTGATGTCGGTTGGAAGTAAAGCCTCCATCATTGTTCCTTCATCCATTGGTTTTGGCGAACAAGGCAGGGGACAAATGGTTGCTCCATTTACTACCTTACTTTATGATCTTGAAATGATAAGCATCCAGTCAAAGGCTGATTATGACAAGGAAAAAGCAGCAGAACAGCGCAAAGCTGAAGCTACCAAAGAAAAAGCCAAAGCCGACGAATTGGGTAATCTTGCAAAATACATCAAGAGCAACAACATTACCGCCAAACCAACAGCAAGTGGTCTCTATTATCTTGAAACCAAAGCAGGTGCAGGCGAAAAACCGGTAGCAGGTAAGAAAGTTACGGTTCATTATACTGGCACACTGCTCGATGGCACCAAGTTCGACTCTTCTGTTGACAGAGGCCAGCCGTTTGAATTTGTTCTTGGCCAGGGTCAGGTTATTCAGGGTTGGGAAGAAGGTATTGCCATGATGAAAAAAGGTGGTAAAGCCAGGCTCATTATTCCTTCAGCTATTGCTTATGGACCTGATGGCCGTATGCCATCCATTCCACCTAGTGCCACCCTCGTTTTTGATGTTGAATTGATAGACTTCAAGTAGTTCAATCTTCAGATATTTTTATAAAAGCCATTGCCTTTCGGTGATGGCTTTTTTAGTAATGGTTTTGTATCCTCTATACGTGGCATGGAGCCTTGATGTGTGAATGAAGTCGAAAATTATATAAAACCTATGTGAACTATGTGCCTATTGTGGTTCAGAAAAAATAAAATACTACATTGAAGCATAGATCACATAGAAAGCCACATAGAAAAACCTGTGTGAACTATCCACGCTTAAGCGGGACAAGTTGTGCCTATGTGGTTCAAAAAATAAAAATAGAAGCATAGAAAAGCTGAATTTGAACTGGTTAGTTCGTAATCAGCCTTTTAAATAATTCCGATTGGGCAACAAGCCCGTTTATCTTATCAAAGGAAAGAAAAACACTTACCGGTCCGGTTTCCTGGCCAGCCAACTCATAGGTATTGTAATGAAAACCAATACCGTAACCGGTTAAATAAAAGTTTACAGGCACAAATACTTCATCACTGAAAAAGCCATTGTCAGTAAGTCGCGCTGATGGATCAAGTTCAAATTTCCGGCAAATGGCTTCCTTTATTTTTTGGCTGAGTTTAGGCTGGTTTTCTGATGGGATAAGGTCCGAAAGTTTGATTTGTTTGCCAGAACTGAAGTCGAATACCAGATAGCGGGTAATTTCAAGTGCAGCTCCACCGCCGGTATAGGTATAATCCTGATAATGGAGCGATACAATATCCAAAACATTGTAAACGAGGGAAGTTACCTTCCGTTTTTCCCAGTTCAGCATTGGATAATTCTCCGAGCTGTTTATGTCAATGTTCTTCGATCTGTACTGATCAAAATAGGCAGATTGTTCGTTTTGCAACATAGTTATAGGATCCACGGCTGCTTTAGCGCGAAAAAAGTTTGCATAAATCAGGGACTGGAATTTATCAACAATGCTCTTGTCCATTGATTCTTCAGGAATAACAAAGGAAGCCTCAAAAACGGCAAAGGGTGAACCAGGGGCATCCACCAATGGCTGAATGGATGAAACAGCAAGTACTTTAAACTGATGAGTTCTTTTAGGATAAGATTCGGATAGTTCCAGTGTTTGCGAATTATTCCCATCTAACCAATTTCCTGCCATTTTGCCATCAGCATCTAAATGGGAGGTAATCAATATTTTTTCAGATAAATCCTGAAAAAGAACCAATGAATCTGAATCGAGTAACTCACCTTTTACGGCGATGGGTGAAGCCAAACCAGGGTGAAAGAAACCTGATACTTTTTGACCGGTGATTGTAAGATCAGCCGAAACAGTCTGGTTCTTTTCAGTACGTCCAATCAGGTGTATATACTTTCCCTGGGCAAAGAGCGGAGAAGAAACACCAGATGACAAAAAGGATAAGAGAAGGAGTATTAATGGAAATTTCGTTTTGATTTTCATACAAGTTTAATTTGATGGTTCTATCGTTCACCGAAGAGGGCTGTACCTATCCTTACCATATTGCTGCCCTCTTCAATGGCAATCTGGTAATCGCTTGTCATGCCCATTGAAATCAGGTTAAATTGATCATTATCAGTAAAATAAATTGATTGCAATTTCCCGAAATAGCTTTTAAGCGATGCAAACTCTGCATGAACAACATCTTCATTATCTGTAAAGGTAGCCATGCCCATAAGTCCCCGAATGGAAATATTTTTCATGGATTTATATTCCCCCGAATTTAGAAGCTGAAATACTTCATCTTCATCCAGACCGAATTTGCTTTCTTCTTTAGCAATAAATACCTGAAGCAGGCAATCAATAATACGCTTATGTCTGAGCGCCTGACGATTGATTTCAATCAGTAATTTCAGACTATCAACGCTATGAATCAAATGAATGAATGGTGCAATGTACTTTACCTTATTGGTTTGCAGATGTCCAATCTGGTGCCAGCGCACATCGGCGGGCAATAAAGGCTGCTTTTCAATCAATTCCTGCACGCGGTTCTCCCCAAAATCCCGTAAGCCCAGGGAATAAGCTTCTTCCAGCGTTTTAATAGGTCTTGTTTTGGTAACAGCAACCAACTGAACAGATGAAGGTATATGATTTTGAACAGATTTTAAATGAGCCGCAAGTGTTTCCATAGTATGATAAGCTTATTGATGCAAATTTACTTTAAATAATGGAGGTTTTAAGAATGGTTTTGAGTAAAGATTCTCTATCACATCAATTGTTTCCTTATTTTAGCAAACAAAACGATTCAGGCAATGTCGGCACGCCTTTCCAATTTTACACAGTTTGCAAATTCTTTGCTTCCCCATGAGGTAATCTATCTGAAATCGGTGCAGCAATTTAAAGATGCCGGGAATCTGGAAATCCTGGAGCTGATATATCACAATACCCATCATCCTGATCAAACTTTCCCATACAAAACATCCATTGATAAGCGTAAATACTCGAACCTTAAAGCCTGGATCAACGAAAAGTTACAATCCATAGATGTTGATGTGTTCTATGAATGGTTGCTGGAGATTGATATTAAAATTATGACGGACAGCATTTCTCCACGCGAGGAGGATGCATTAATTAGGTTAATAAGGAATTTTGAAAAACCCCCTTATTATTTCATCAGGTTGTATGAAATCATCCGCAATTATCGTTTTTATCTATTGATCAGGTTCCGGCATCAGTATAACCGGATTGTGGACCGTTTTTTAACCGATAATCTACAGCTTTATGCTGAATGTACAGAGATCAATCGTAAATTACATGAAGCAACCATTGATATTGTGGATCAATTTGCTCTAAACAAAACTGAATCGCGCAAATGGGAAGCATGGCTTAAGGAAGTGTTTTACAACACTGGTATTGATGGACTAAACCGCTATTTGGCTATTGTGCGTCTTACGCTTATTTATTTCAATTACAAGGAATATGATAAGCTGGATAAAATTTACGATGACCTGGATTTGGTTATGCAGACCGGGCAGTTTTATTCGAGAAGGATACTATTGAATTATTATTCTAATCGTGTGATGTTGCATTCAAAGCGCAACGAATTAGACAAGGCATCCACCTTTGGTTACTTGTCAATACGTCAGCACTCGGGTGATTATCTCCATTATGTAAATAACCTTTGCGCTGTTTTGCTGAGGATGAACCAGAACACACGTGCCCTCAGGCTTATGCAAGAGGCATTTCCCGAGTTGAAGCATACCAAAAGTCCACACAATAGGGTAGGTTTTGCCTCATTCTTCATCAGGGCGTTAAATAAAAACCATAGGGAGAAGGAAGCTGCTGACTATGCGGAAACCTTTCTTAACAATTACAAACAGGATATATTGGCTTTTAGATGGCATACTTTTTTCGCGGCATACATGCAATCATTAATTGCCCTGGAAAAATATGCCCGCCTTTTGAACCTATCCAGAAAGCACAAACTAATGGAACTGGAGCAGGATTACAAACTGCGTCCTGTTTATATTCCAACTGTGTCATGGTATCATTATGTTGCGGCCTATAAAGAGTTGGAAATAAACTTCGGGGAGTTATCTGCCGAAGTTCGTAATCCTGCCATACCACTCCTCAACGATGCCCATAAATGTCGCTTAATGAATGATTTAGCACTTGAATTACATACTCATGTACCTGAAGTTTTTAAGGCGGATGGGAACATATCGGGATTAAATATAATGGAACCCCATTAACCGAAACGTATTGAATATACTCAGTCAGCCTACCTTATTATAAGCCATATAATACTATAAATCAAATTATTATAATTATTATGAGTATTAATTTAGCATAAAGTCAGGGCTATAAATCTTCAACTTCGTCTTTCACATGATTTCAATTGCGGCTTAATTAGCTTAATAATTGGAATTACGCAATTTATAAACATATCATTTCAAATGAAAAGACTTGAAAATAAAGTTGCCATCATTACCGGAGGTGCTGATGGAATAGGTAAGGCAACAGCCCTGAGATTTGCCGTTGAAGGTGCTGTAGCCATTATCTGGGATCTGAACGAAGACAAAGGTATTAAACTGGTAGAAGACATTCGCATGGAAGGTGGCGAAGCTGATTTTTACAAAGTAAATACGGCTGATTACCAACAGGTTGAATCAGCAGCCAATGTGGTTTATGAAAAGTATGGCAAAATTGATATACTCATCAATAATGCCGGTATTACACGCGATGCAAGTTTAAAGAAAATGAGTATCGACCAATGGCAACAGGTAATAGATGTGAACCTGAGCGGTGTTTTTTATTGTACAAAAGCCATCTCCCCATTTATGATGGAAAAAGGCAGTGGCCGCATCATCAGTACATCCTCCGTTGTTGCATTGTATGGTAATTTTGGCCAGAGCAATTATGTCGCTACCAAAGCTGGTGTGATTGGTATGACCAAAACCTGGGCGCGTGAACTTGGACGAAAAGGCATCACTGCCAATGCCATTGCACCTGGCTTTATTTCTACTGAAATGGTGGCACTTATGCCTGAAAATGTACTTGCTTCCATGCGCGAAAAAGTGCCAATGGGTCGTTTGGGCAAGCCTGAAGAGATTGCCAGTGCTTTTGTATTCCTGGCATCTGATGAAGCTGCATACATTAATGGAGCCGTATTAAGTGTTGACGGTGGTATAACCATATAATTTATTAAACTATGCGAAATGCCATCATTCATTCAACAGGTGCTTACGTTCCCGAACGGGTAGTGCCCAACGCATATTTTGACGAACTGTTGGGCGAAAATGTAAGTGACTGGCTGGCCGAAAATGTACATATTCATGAGCGTCGTTGGGCTGCTGAAAATGAATCTACCGCTGATTTGTGTATTCCGGCTGCAAAACAGGCCATGGAAAGAGGTGGACTCAGGCCGAAGGACATTGATCTGTTGATAATTTCGACAGATACTCCGGAATTTGTTTCCCCATCCACCGCATCAAAGGTTCAATATGAACTTGGATTGGTAAATGCCGGCACTTTTGATGTAAATACGGCTTGTTCCGGATTTGTTACTGCGTTAGACATAGGATCAAAATACATTAGAGCCGACGAGCAATATCGGTATGTAATGGTGATAGGTGCCTATGCCATGAGTAAGTTTCTGAATATGCAGGACAAGAAAACGGTTACGCTTTTTGCAGACGGTGCGGGAGTGGCTATTCTCAAAGCAGAAGAAACTGATAAACAGGGCTTTCTGGCAAGTGAGCTACTCACAAAAGGGCAGTATTATGGATATATGGGCATTTATGCCGGAGGGACCTATCAGCCCATAACCCGCGAGGTTGTGGACAATAAGGATCACCTGCTTAAATTTGTTCAGAAATTTCCCAAGGAGCTTAATCCTGAAATGTGGAGCAAGATGGCCATTGATCTTACCAAACGAATAGGGGAGACCCCGCAATCTGTAGATCACTATTTTTTGACCCAAATAAACATCAACAGCATCTGGGAAACCATGGATATACTTAACGTGCCACGCGAGAAAGCCCATACTATTATGCAGTATTATGGTTATACCGGATCGGCCTGTATCCCTCTTGCATTTGACGATGCAGTTACAAAAGGGAAGGTCAAACGTGGCGAACTTGTAGTATTTATTGGTTCCGGAGGTGGTTTGGCATTTGCTTCTGCAGCTTTCAGATATTGATGCTAAAATACTTTCAGAATGGCAAAACTGGATCATGATTGATTTAATAACTTGATAAACAAACAATAATAAATTGGCAACAACAGCACAAGTAACAGGCGCATGGATTCTGGTCGTTCTCTACATGGCGGTCATTTTATTTTTTGTGATCCGTGGAGCCTTGAAAATCAAGAATATTTCTGATTATGCGATCGGAAATATTATGTTTTCACCAACGGCCGTAGCTTTGTCACTGGCAGCGAGTATGACGAGTGCGGCTACTTTTGTAATAAACCCCGGGTTTATAGCCAACTTTGGCATCAGCGGGGTGATATCATACGGGCTTGTCTTACCTTTTGCATCGGTAATATCACTGGCTATTTTAACAAAAAGCTTCCGCAGATATGGTCAATCGGTGAAAGCCCTTACCCTTGCCCAATGGATAGGCCAACGTTATAAAAGCAAGAATTACGCTTTGTTTATGGGTTTTCTGGCCTTATTGCTGATTACTTTTATTGTGTTGATTGCTGTGGCTATAACCCAGGTTTTGTCAAAAGCCCTCAATGCAAATGCCTACATAGTTTTGGTGGCCGTGGTTGTATTTATTTTCGGCTATATGATGTTTGGCGGAGCCAATAGTATGGTTTATACAAACACCATACAGGCCGTGATTATGGTAGTAGTTGCAGTAATCCTGCTTACCTCAGGTTATGAACATTTTAGTGCTGGTATAGAAGGCTTTATGCAGAAACTGAGGGACATTGATCCGGCGCTTACCAAACTAACAAACCCTAACAGCCCGCTGTTTCGGGATTTTTATGAAATAATCTTTGCTCAAATCGTTGTGGGAGTTGCCATTGTGGTACAACCCCACATCATAACCAAATCATTGTTGCTAAAAAAAGAAAGCGATGTAAATAAATTTCTGGTGGTGGCTATAACAACTGAATTGTTGTTCTTTGCTGTGGTGATAGCCGGATTGTATGCACGCCTTACTTTTCCCGATTTAACTGCCGATGGAGTTGCCTTAAAAAATGACACCATTATTCCTTCGTATGTTCTGCATGTTTTCTCTGATGGAAACTTATCTGTAGTGATTGGACTGATAGTAGTCCTTGGACTCTTATCCGCTGGTATTTCAACCCTTGAAGGACTTATTCAATCCGTGTCAACAACCATTACCTCTGACATTATTAAACCACTCACCGGAAACTGGCTAAAATCTGACCGTTCAATGATTACCCTGAACAAGATCGTAATTGTATTGATTGGTCTGGTTACCATTTATCTTTCATGGCAACAAATTGCCCGACCAAAACTAAGCGTGGGCATTTTCGCGCAAAATGGTGTTTATGCTTATTTTGCATCAGCATTTGTGCCGGTTATTTTTGGAATCTATTATAGTAGAATGAAGGCTAAAATTGCCTTTTTGGGTTCAATGATTGCTTTTGGTGTGCATTTTGCAGTCTATTACTTCATGCCTTTCCTGGTTTCATCTTACGGAATCTCTTTTGGAATCTTTAACCGTTACCTTGAAGGACCGGTGCGGAACCCTGCTATTGCCTGTTCAACGGCCGTGGTACTGTCAACATGTATCGTTTTAATAGCCATAGCAATAGACAAGAAATCTTCAAAAGCATTACAGCCATGATCACAAACGACTGGAGCCTGAAATGGGCAGGTTATAATCCCGATAAAATTGCGGTTGAGGAATATGAAACCGGACTTTCTCTGACTTATGGCCAATTGAATAAGCTCGGAAATAGTTTTTCGCAATATCTTACTACAGAACTCGGCCTGAAAAAGGGTGACCGTATCGCCATACTGGCCGAAAATTGCCTTGAGTATATTGTCATGCTGGCTATGGCACAAAAAACCGGAATTATACTGGTTCCGCTCAATTACAGGCTTACTTCAAGGGAGATTGATTTTCTCATCACCGATAGTAATCCCGATGTAATTGTGTTGGAAGATAAGTTTAGGGAAAAAGTAGAATCATTGGACGCCTTTCAAAAAGTCAACCACAAACTGAGTCTGGATGAATTAAATCAACAATTGAAGATATTTCTTTCATCGGATGAAATTTCTGCTGTTGAATTTGCTGGCACAACACATGAAGATGCTGTTCTGATCATTTATACAAGTGGTACAACTGCTTTCCCGAAAGGTTCAGTTTATACCCATGGTATGATGTTCTGGAACAGTATTAATACACAATTGAGGCTCGACATCACTTCTGCTGACCGATCCTTCAACGTTGCTCCACCTTTTCACACCGGAAACTGGAATGTGCTGTTGACACCATTTTTACATCATGGCGCTTATACACTTCTCATGAAAACCTTTGATGCAGATACTGTGCTTGATGTACTTGAAAATTATGATCTTACCATTTTCTGGGCTGTGCCTACCATGCTAAAAATGATGGCAGATTCACCAGGGTTTGCTTCATCCGATCTTACTAAAATAAGATATATTGTTGTGGGGGGTGAAGCTATGCCCATTCCACTGATTGAAAAATATCATCATAAAAACTTGCCCATACGGCAGGGATATGGACTTACTGAGGTAGGACCAAATGTTACCTCTCTCAATCATCAGGATGCCATCAGAAAAGTCGGTTCCATTGGTAAACCAAATTTTTATTATGGTGCCAGACTTGTGGATGAACAGGGAAATGAAGTACCAGACAATCATCTTGGTGAACTGGTATTGAGTGGCCCCGCGGTAACTCCTGGTTATTGGAACAATTCAGATACCACCAGACAAACCATTGTGGATGGCTGGTTTCATACCGGAGATATAATGAAACGGGATGACGAAGGTTTTCTCTTTGTAATTGACCGTATAAAAAACATGTATATTTCAGGAGCTGAAAACGTATATCCTGCTGAAGTTGAATACTTCCTGCGCAGTCATCCGGCAATTGATGCCGTAGCAATTATTGGCGTGCCAGATGAGAAGTGGGGCGAATCAGGCATGGCATTTATCGTAATTAAGCCAGGTGGTCAACTCAATGAAAGTGAGGTTATCTCCTTTTGTGAGGATAAATTGGCCAGGTTTAAGATACCAAAACATATTCGTTTTCTGGACGAATTGCCTAAGAATGATGCGGGCAAGATCGACCGTAAGAAGCTTAAGGAAATTTCAAATCAATGATAATCAGTTAACTAAACATTTAAACCAACCTTTAAATTTAAAAACAATGAAAAACAAAACTTCGATTTTTTTATCTATTGCCCTTGCAGGCATAGTTGGATTCTCATCCTGTAGTAAGGATGAAAACCAGGCTCCAAAATTCACCAAAGCTGAATTATCAGCCGATAATAAAACAATTGCAATCACATTTTCAGAAGGAGTTTATGCCAACGCAGATAAAACTGGTGCACTGGAAGCAACAGATTTGCTTGTAACGGCCCCAGCTGAAATTGATTTCACCTATACTGTTGAGCATACTGCAGGAAATGCTACAGCAACAGTGAATATTGTCGTAACTTCTGTTATTCAGGGAACTGAAAAGTTTACCATCAAACCAGCTTCAGCAACTTCCATCTACGATGATGAAGGTGAACCAATGGGAGCCAGCATTATGATCGAGAGCAACACAGCTTCAAAAGATCTTGGGATTATGGGAAGATGGATTTCAGAGGGTGACAATGTAGCACCTTTACTTGTTACTTATTTTAGTGTGCTGAAAGTAGAAGCTGAATTTAAAACAGACTACACTTATGTAGTAAACCAGTTTAACATAGGCAATACTACAACAGTTCCTGATTTGGTATTTACCGGTAATTATGTAATTGAAAAATCGACAATTGATAATATATGGACAATAATTGCCAATCAGGATCTTCCATATGCCGCAGTTGCATCTGGTATTTTTGAAGTCAAAGCAAATCCCGAAGTACTTTGGTATGAAGTTGTTCAAACAAGTGGTACACAAAATGTTCCACCTACTCCTGCTGAAGGCTTTGGCAGTTCAAACGGCGGTACACTCGGAACCATCAATATCCAGAAATTTGTTCGCGTTCAATAACTGATTTTTTGGTATTGAAGTTGATTAAAATTTGAACTGAGTCAAGGCTGATTTTCAACCGATTTTCGGCTTTGCCTTTTTATAACTCCTTAAATTATGCTGTATGAATAAGATTTTGACACTTTTTTTGGTCACTCTGCTTGTCAATATTCAACTGATTTCGGCCCAAACCAGTATTGAAAATCAAGCATCGGATGCCAATAAATTCAATCTGTTTAGTGAGGATATGCCTTACAATGCCAAAGCAAATAAGGAATTTCAGTTTCTGGCATTTTTTATAAACCAGGGAGTACATTCTAATATGTATCCCAAGGCAAGTTTGTTCAACGGACAATTGGTAGGAAGACTTTTTGGGCCCAATTCTTCATCTACCACCGATTCCACTAAATCAAATTATTTTGAGCAACGCATAATACCTTTTTTCATTTATCAACCCAAGTTGTTTAATGGGAAAGCAATTTTGCGTGCCTCCTTTGAAATTGACTGGACCTGGGGTGATCAGGCATATGGACTTAGCGGCAATAAAGGCGCGGCCATCAATGCCGATCAGGTTAATCTTCAGACACAAAACATCGAACTGGAATTGATTCCTGTAAAAAATGTTGCTATTAATCTCGGCTTGCAACGTCTTTATGACACACCTTATAATCCTTATCGTACCATGTTTGATAAAATGTCAAATACTGGATACAGACTCGCTTATTGGGGAACTGATGCCGTAGGGATTTCAGCCCGCTATGACGGTGATTATCAAAAATTAAAGGCAGGTTTTTATCTTCTATACGAGAATAATACTGAAGGTGATGATGATGTAACACTTTCAGAGTTGGTATATCATCAAAAACTGAACTTGAAATGGAGCGCCGGGGCTTCAATTTATTATGTAAAAGATCGTGGGAAAGGTCAGGGAGGGGTATCCGTTTTTGGACAAGGCCTTGCCAGCACACTGGCTGCTTATAACGGCTCCTTTGTTTTCAATATGCAGAAAGATTATAAGGCAGATATTGTGTGGTTAGGTGCTACCATCAGCCGGAATCCTGATTTTTGGCTGGATCCATTTCAGTTAACCGGTTTTGTCAACTATAATCTTGGGAATGTTCGTTCCAGAGTTGGGGACACCTATGAAAAGACGGCTGATATTGGAGGTTTTGCCAGCAATATCAGGGCAGCTTATCGCTATGGCCGAACTTTGAATGATTATTTCTCCGCTGATTTAATTTATGCCACTGGCGACCCTAACGGTATAGACGACAAAAAATACAAAGGGGTAATTACAGGAAACACCTGGGGGATGCCTTCAAATATTTTTATTGGCACAGGAGGCTATTTGTTGTTTCCTCATGCAAACGTTGTCAATAGATTCACTCCCGTGGTATCAGATATTTCAAATATGGGTTATGGATTGATTGGCGGAACCCTGAACTTAGCCCACGATTTCATACCAAACAGACTTAATGCCAAAACCGGCACAGCCATGGCAATAAGCCAGTCGAAGCCCCAGGGCGGCGGATGGAATCTGGGAACAGAACTCAATGGCTCAGTTTCATATACCATTGGCCCATACATGAGCATTGAAATGCATGGTGCTTATTTATGGCTTGGCGATTTCTTTGACAGCCGCGATAGTTCGCATGGCTCCTCAATCAATGGAAATTCAGCAACCCGGCCTGTCAACCCTTACACGGTTTTCCTGGTTTATAAATGGTTGATGTTTTGATAATTCATTTAAAATTTCAACAATGAAAACATATAATAAAATGAAAATCAACTCAATCACTCTCATTCTTCTGTTGCTGGTTACCGCCTGTAATCCTTATAAAAATCTCACAAAAATCAATTCTATGAGTGAATTGAAATACGATTATCCTGTTCACTATGCCGATCTGAATGGAGGCATTAAACTGGCTTACATCGATGAAGGTAAAGGAGGTGAGACTATATTAATGATTCACGGCCTTGGTAGTTATTTGCCTGCATGGAAAAAGAATGTAAGTGAGCTTAGTAAAGACTACAGAGTAATAGCGATTGATTTACCTGGCTATGGAAAATCCTCAAAAGACCCGCACAGTGGGCTGATGTCGTTCTACGCTGGTGTAATAGCAGAGTTTATACAGAAAATGGATCTGGGAAAAGTGAATCTGGCAGGACATTCGATGGGTGGTCAGATTTCAATGGTTTTAACTTTGGAAAAACCTGAATTGGTAAAAAGGCTGATATTGGTTGATCCGGCTGGATTCGAGGTTTTTCACGCTGGACAGAAAAACTGGTTTAAAGATGTTATGACACCTAATCTGGTAAGACTAACCACTGTTGAAGCCATTGAAACCAATCTGGCCAGTAATTTTTACCGTATGCCTGATGATGCCCGTTTTATGATTGAAGATCGGATAGTTATGCGCGATGCAAGTGATTTTGAAGCATATTGTCTGGCTGTAGCCCGATCAGTGCATGGAATGGTGGAGGAAGCCGTTATTGATAAAATTTCAGGAATTAATGTACCCACCCTCATCTTCTTTGGAGAGAATGATATGCTGATTCCCAATCGTTATCTGAATCCGGGGTTTACAGTTAAAATTGCTGAATCCGGTGCGAAACTTATCAAGGATAGTAAACTCGTGATGGTGCCAAAATGCGGACATTTTATGATGTTTGAAAAGTCAGAGGTGTTCAATTCTGAGACTAGAAAGTTTATTCAATAAATTGCTTAACACCCTGGGCGGGCAAATTGATGTTGCCGAAGGCGGGTTATTTTGTGCAATTTTAAAAACCAATGGAAGTAAACACTACATTTCAACGTTTTTGAAATAAGGTAGTAGGTTATATGTGTATATTAAGCCGGGAGAAATTCCGGCTTTTTTCATTCAATGAGTTTTATTAATCTCTTATAGTTTTCTGCGTTTCTTTAGTTTTAGTTGTAAATTCGTGGATCCAATGGATTTACTTGTTTGCGTAAAAAAACATATGACAGAAAATGAAAATATACTTCCATTAAAGGCGGGATCTGGCGAACTTGAAGCGCTCCGTCCTGAACCCATTACACAAGACATTGAGGTTGTACCTTACAAAAAGCGTATGGGTTCGGCTTATGCTCTGGAGGCGTTACTGGAAGGGTATTCGGTTTTAATTAATGACTTTTACAGCTCTGGCCTGGGCATATTAAATGAAATCAGCAAGTACATCTCCCTTCAGCACCCCGATCAATCCTTCAAGGGTAAACGGGAGGCACGTGCGGCTTACCAGGAATTGTCGAACCGAATTTTTTTAAAAATCAACAATCACAAATTATTGGTAAGAAAAGCCCCTGAAATTGGTTGGATCGAGATTCTTTATCCTGATTTTCAGCAATTTTTATTAACTTTTCCACAAGTACAGGGACTAAACAGCTCCTGGCAATGGTACAAAAATGGATTGCACATTCCCGTATTGCACAAGAAAATACATCCATGGTACGGCACCTATTTTCCAACACGTTTTGAGCATCTGGAATTATTTGAAAACTGGCTTAAACAGTATAAAGGATATAAATCCCAGGCCATTGACGTGGGCATTGGTAGTGGAGTGCTGGCCATGCAAATGTTAAACCATGGATTTAGCCATGTTTGTGGAACAGATACTAACCCGAATGCCATTATTGGGCTTAATAATTACGTCAACGAAAATAGCTTGCAATCTAAACTAACGGTCAATCATGTAGATTTATTCAAAGAATGCCCTAAGCAAGCCGATCTTATTGTATTTAATCCACCCTGGCTTCCAACAGATGCTGCCTCCGAAAACATTGATGCAGCCATTTATTATCCCGAGACCTTATTTCCGCGTTTTTTTGAAGAAGCTTCCAAATATCTGGAACCCAGGGGTCGTTTAATTTTACTATTTTCGAATCTGGCAGAAATATCAGAAATAAGCACAATACATCCGATAATAACAGAACTTGAAAAAGAAAACCGCTTTAGAAAAGTTCAATTAATAACTAAACAAGTGAGGGCTGCATCCTCAAAAACAAAAAGGGAATTATCCATCAGGAAGGATGAAAAGGTAGAGCTGTGGGAACTTGAATTGAGACAAAGCGACAAGGGGACAAGGGGACAAGGAGAATGCACCAACCTAAGCTAATAAAGACCAACAGACCAAATTGAGCGCAGCAAAATCCCGAAAGCCCCGAAAAAATCGGGATAAACTCCACGATTCGGGAAACGACTAACGACTAACGACTAGCTGACTAATGACTATTTTCCCTTCTCAATCTCTTTCACCATCCGTTCAAAAACTTCGTTAAAAGAGCCGACACCATCCACTTTGCTAACCCCATGTAGCTGATTGTACTTTTCAATTACGGGAATGGTTTTGGATTCATGTTCCTGCAGACGTTTAACTATTTTGGCGGTGCTACTGTCGTAAGGCATACAACTATCGGTCTTGCTGCGGGCATCCAGTCGGCTGATCAGTTCCAGGGTTGGCACTTCAATTTCAATAATCTGGGAGATAGACGAATGATGTTTCTGCAACAATCCATCCAGAATGTAAGATTGTACCAGCGTACGTGGGAAGCCTTTAAATATGAACCCTTTAATATCTTTTCGTTCTGCAATTTTCTTTTCAATGAGTTGTACAACAATCTCATCCGGCACCAATTGACCATTCTCGTACAACTCTTTAATCATTTTGCCCGTAGGGGTATTTTGCTTAATTTCCTGATCAAGCATTGGTCCGGTTGCAACATATTCGAGGCCAAAATGCTTTGCCAATGCCTTACCCTGCGAACCTCTCCCTGAGCCTGGATAACCGAACAACACAATGTTAAATAGGCTTTTGCTCAGTTCATTGGTAATGATTGATGTTATTTGATGGTGAACATCATCAATTTCTCTGGTTCCATCAACTTCAATATAAATGCCTTTATCGCGATAGAATTGAAGCACAGGCAATGTTTTCTCGTTGTATTCATTGAGTCGGTTTCGGATAACCTGCTCATTATCATCGCTTCGGCCGGAAGTCAATCCACGGTTCATTAGCCTTTCGACTGAAACCTCCTCAGGTACATTTAGGCTGATGAGACAATTCAGCGAAGTATGCAACTTTATCATTAACCCTTCCAGAATGTAGGCCTGTATGTAGGTTCGAGGAAAACCATCAAAAAGAAAGCCATTTGCGCCATGATTTTCCGTGATTGTTTTCTCAATAATCTGAACGATAATCTCATCAGAAACCAGGCCGCCCGATGCAATGATGCTTTGAGCTTCCATACCAAGCTTCGATTTTTCAGCCATTTCCTTCCGCAATAAATCACCGGTAGAAATGTAGTACAGGTTGTACTTTTTGATCAGGAAGTCCGATTGTGTTCCTTTTCCGGCACCCGGAGGGCCAAACAAAGCAATGTTGAGCATATAATAAAAATTTAATCCGAGAATCTATTAATTAATGCGCTTCAAACCTATGCTATTTCGTGATAATTCGCAAGCCTCAAAAAAAACAGATAATAAAAAAGACGCCCCTACAGACGTCTTTTTTACTGTATTAATCCTAAGCACAATTATTTGGCAAAACTGATTGCCCGGGTTTCACGGATAACCGTGATCTTAATCTGTCCGGGATAAGTCATTTCATCCTGAATTTTTTTCGACAGATCGTAGGATATTTTGTTGGCCTCATCGTCAGAAACCTTATCGGCCCCAACAATCACCCTGAGTTCACGGCCGGCCTGAATGGCGTAGGTTTTTACAACGCCGGGGTAGGAGAGGGCAAGCTCTTCCAGATGGTTAAGGCGCTGAATATAAGCTTCAACCACTTCACGCCTGGCACCGGGACGTGCACCAGAAATGGCATCACAAACCTGAACGATAGGTGCAATAAGACTTTCCATTTCCACTTCGTCGTGGTGCGCTCCAATGGCATTGCAAATATCTGCCGGCTCTTTGTAACGCTCAGCCAGTTTCATACCAAGGATGGCATGTGGCAATTCTGGCTCGTTGTCAGGAACTTTACCAATATCATGGAGCAATCCGGCGCGCTTGGCTTTTTTTGGACTTAATCCCAACTCAGCAGCCATGGTCGCACATAAATTGGCAACTTCTTTTGAGTGTTGCAGTAGATTCTGACCATAGGATGAACGGTACTTCATTTTACCGATCATACGGATCAGTTCCGGATGTAAACCATGAATCCCGAGGTCAATCGCGGTTTTCTTACCGGTTTCAATGATTTCCTGCTCAATTTGTTTGCGGGTTTTGGCAACCACCTCCTCGATACGTGCCGGATGGATACGACCATCGGTTACCAGTTTATGCAGTGAAAGTCGTGCGATTTCACGGCGTACAGGGTCAAATCCTGAAAGAATGATGGCATCTGGCGAATCGTCTATTACAATTTCAATTCCGGTGAGGGCTTCAAGGGTGCGGATGTTACGCCCTTCACGGCCAATAATACGGCCTTTAATCTCCTCACTCTCAATGTTAAAAACAGAAACACTGTTTTCAATCGCGTGCTCGGCAGCAGTGCGTTGAATGGTTTGAACAACAATTTTTTTGGCTTCTGTATTGGCAGTGAGTTTCGCTTCTTCAATAATGTCCTTAATGTGAACCATAGCCTCTGATTTGGCTTCATCTTTCAAGGCTTCAATAAGTTGCGATTTTGCCTCTTCGGGCGACATGCCCGAAATGGTTTCCAATTGCACCACCTGCTGCTTCACTGCTTTGTCGAGTTCCGCCTGCCTTTTGTTCAGCAGTTCGAGTTGGGCAGTCAGGTTGTCTTTAATGGTTGTTGTTTCTTTTTGTTTTCTTTGAAGTTCTTCAAATTTTTGTGAAAGAGTCGTCTCTTTCTGTTTTAGCCTGTTTTCGTTTCTTAAAATTTCTTTATTCTTTTCCTGATAGGTGTTCTCATAATCAGTTTTCAGTTGAAAGAACTTTTCCTTTGCTTGCAGATTTTTATCCTTTAGGATCATTTCTGCTCTTTCTTCAGCATCTTTCAGGAATTGTTTACTCTTTTTTTCAATGGCCTTTCGCAAGAACGTGGCGGAAATGATAACTCCTGTTATCAATCCTGCCACAACGGCCAGAATGATTATTAATGTCTCCATTTTTTTGTAAATGATTAGTTTGTATATATTGAAATGGAGGAAGATTGGACAAAAAAAGCCCGCATTGTCCCATGAGTTTTGGTAAACCCCAAAACTGCATATATGGGGCTGCCAGGAACATCGAACTTCCAATGCCCTCCAAAGAGGGACCCAGCCGAAACCGGGTTAAGGCCTGTTCTAAATTCAGATCTGAGCTTGTGCCCCAAAGTTGAAAATGTTGAGTTTACAAACTTTAAAGGATCAATGCGGGATGTCTTAATGTTTTCAAAGAACTTGATTTGCAAACTTTTCTATGATAACGCCTCTGTTAAAACCTCGTCAATTCTTGAAAGCCGTCCCATAAGCTCCTTGTCCCGAAACTTCAATTGGTTTTCAAAATCGATTGAACTTGTTGAAAACTGCATGGCTACCATAGCTAAAAGATCTTGTTTATCTTTATACTGAAAATAGCTTGCATATTTTTCAATATGCATATCAATGGCTGCGGCAGCTTTGCGTATAGCCTCTTCCTCATCAGTGCTTATCGTGAGTTTATAAGGCCTGTCAGCGATTACAACAGTAATTGATAATTCATCCATCAGGTTTGTTAATACTCGTTATTTATTTAAAAGTCCAATGCAACGATCTATGTCACGTACAAGCTCGTTAATTTTCAATTTGACGTTTGTCCGGCTCTCTTCCTTGTTCAGTGATTTCGCCAGTTTAACAACAATTATTTTATTCTCGAGTTCACTCTGTTTGATAAAAAGGTTTTCAATTTGTGCTTTTAATGAACTTATTTCACCGGATAACTTATCATTTTCAACTTTCAGGACCTGATTTTTCTCTGTGAGCTTCCTGATCTTGTATTCAATTCCGGTTATAAGTGTTTCGGCACTTGTCATGAATTCCCTTGTTGAGGCGACAAATATAGGTTAAAGTTTAAACCCTTCTGACAATCGCCACCATTTTCAGAATCATTTTTGTTCAAATATAGTCATATTTTTAGTAGAATGCATCTTTTTTTTTAATTTTAATGAAAATTTCAGGTATGAAAGAAGAATTTTTACATTACATCTGGAAATATAAACTCTATAACACGGCATTGCATACAGCCGAAGAGGAAATTATTGAGGTGATATCACCGGGCATACAAAACCATAATGCCGGTCCGGATTTTTCTGATGCCCGATTAAAGATTGGAACGGCCATGTGGGCCGGAAATGTTGAAATCCATATCAATGCCTCCGACTGGTATAAACATGGGCACCAAAACGACCCCGCTTATGATAATGTGGTTTTGCACGTGGTGTTCAACTCCGATTTGCCCGTTAACGATTTCCGGATTCCCATCCTTGAGATCAAGGGATGTTTCGACGAAAACCTGTTTGCAAGATACAAGCGCTTTATGAATACCCAATCCTGGGTTCCCTGCGAAAAACAGATTAAATCCGTTCCCGAGATAGAACTCTCGCTATGGCTTGAACGAATGCTTATTGAACGATTGGAGCGAAAGGCAGATATGATTGCGGGTTTTCTTGAACTGGGTAAGAACAATTGGGAGGAAGCACTTTATTTTACCCTTGCCCGAAGTTTTGGTTTTCATGTGAACGCGCTTCCTTTCGAGATGCTTGCGCGTTCATTGCCTTACAATATCATTGCCCGTCATTCAGATAACCCCTTTCAGGTTGAAGCACTTATTTTTGGTCAGTCAGGCTTATTGACCGAAGAAGTTACCGATCGTTATCCGCAGGAACTGTTCAATGAATATGCTTTTCTGAGAAAGAAATATCATCTGGTGCCCATTGCCGGGCATTTGTGGAAATTTCTGAGACTTAGGCCTGTTAATTTCCCAACCATCCGACTAAGCCAGTTTGCAGCCTTCCTCTCTGGTAATCAGCAATTACTTTCCCGTATCCTCGAAAAAACCACTGCCGAAGATTTGATAAAGCTATTCCATGGAATCAAATCCTCGGAATACTGGAACAACCATTATATTTGGGATAAGGAAGTAACTTCCAGCCAGAAATCGCTTGGCAGGGATGCAGTGAACCTACTCATGATCAACGCGGTATTGCCATTCATATTTGTCTATGGCAGGGCATTTGATAACGACAAACTTTGCAACCGGGCACTCGACTTTTTTACCAAAATCCCTGGCGAAAAGAATACAATAACCCTGAACTGGCAAAAAATTGGAATGAATATTGAATCAGCATTCCAAACACAAGCACTTATCTCCTTAAAATCAGATTACTGCGACAAAAAGCGCTGTCTCCATTGCCGCATTGGTAATTTTCTGCTGCGCCAAAACCCTGAAGTAAGCTGAAAAGACAAGGAGGAATTTTAAATTCCTAATTTCAAATCTTTAAATATTCGCCCTAAGCTTCTTGCCGCTATGGAAGGTACTTGGCTAAATCAACCCATAATTCCATCCACCTCACTGCCAAATGCACTCAGCAGAACCTAGTCATCATTTCATTATTCCATCATTCCACTTCACTGCCGCAGGCACTCCTCAATCTGAAATCTACAATCCGAAATCCGCAATCCTAATCCTTGCATCAACAGCCACCACACCTTTTTCATTTCCCAGCAATGGGTTTATATCCATTTCTGCGATTTCGGGAGCAGCTTCACACAATGCGGACAAACGCACGATGGCATCTGCAAAGGCAACTTCATTCACACCTTCCTGTCCACGCACACCCTGTATGATTTTATAAGACTTCAGGTTGCGGATCATTTCAGCAGCTTCAACCGATGACACTGGCGACAGAGCCGTTTGTACATCTTTCAAAACTTCAATAAATATACCTCCTAGTCCGCAAAGGATCATATGCCCGAATTTGGGCTCATATTTTGCACCGGCAAAAATCTGGGTTCCGCTCAACATGGGCTGTAATAGTATTGCAGTAGTATCTTTTATCCGAATCATCCTTTCAAATTCAGTAACCACGGATTGGTCATCCTTCACATTCAGTACAACTCCGCCCACATCCGACTTATGGACAGGGCCAACTACTTTCATTACAACGGGATAGCCCAATGCCTTGGCTTGTATTACAGCATCGTCAGCACTGGTAACTACAGCTTCTCCTGCCCGTGGAATTCCGGCTGCATCAAGCAATTGCTGAACCTTTTCTGGTTCCAGGTAGCCTTCTACAGAAGCATCGATAATATGACGGATGGCCGCTTTGTCAATATTTGGGGCAACTTCTCGGGCAGTTGGTAGAGGTGTATGATAGACTTTCGCCAAAGCATTACCAAAAACCACTTCATCAGGGAAATTTACCCGACCCAATGAGAGGAAGTATTCAATTTCATTTTTAACATTGATCACCGATGGCAAAATCGGGAAAATGGGTTTATGACAAGTACTCATTTTTTCATCGAGCAACCTGTAAACATCATACACTTCAGTAAGTCCGGGGCTTCCGAAGATAACTGCCATTGCATCGATGTTCTCATCTTTGTCGCAATAATCAATAATATCACCCAGGTTTGCTGCAGTTCCCGTTGCCAGGAAATCTATGGGATTGGCCACCGATGAACCCGGCAGAAGTTTTGCGAGTAATTCGGGACTTTCAATATGAGGGACTTCCAATCCATTGTTCGAAAGTGCATCGGTAAGCATTACTGCGGGCCCTCCGGCATGTGTAATGATGGCTATATTCTTTCCTTTCAATGGTTTATGCATGAAAATAGCGGCAACAGTCGCCAATTCTTCCCGACCATAACAACGCACAATGCCCGCTTTACGGAAAAGGGCATCCACAGCTGAATCACTGCTGGCAAGTGCTCCGGTATGCGACGAAGCTGCCCGGCTTCCGGCTGATGAACTTCCTGATTTGATTGCAGCAATGCGGCAGCCTTTACGAATGAGCGATGAAGCATGTTTCAACAGCAGTTCGGGTTTATTAACACTCTCAATATATAGAAGTTTAACTTTTGAACTCGTCTTAGGGTCATAACTTTCATCCAGATACTGAAGTACTTCTTCCACGCCCATTTGGGCGCTGTTACCAACTGAATATACACTCGAAAAAGAAAGTCCGTTTGGCATTCCCGATTCCATAATGAAAACTGCGGTTGCCCCTGAACCGGAAATAAAATCGACCCCTTGAAGATCGAGTTTCGGTATGGGTGTCGTAAACACGGAGGTGTGATGTGGATTCATAACACCAATGCAATTGGGTCCAATCAGGCAACCGTTTACACTATTTATGGCGTCAACTATTTTTTGCTCCAGCACTGCTCCTTCTTCACTCTCCTCATGAAAACCAGCCGATAAAATAATGAAAGCCCTTGTATTTCTGTTTTTTGCCAGAAAATCAACCGTATCAGGGCAATATTTGGCGGCAATAGCAAGGATGGCCAGATCACATTCCGGTAATTCAGTCAATTGTTGATAGCATTTAATTCCCTGAATTTCTGCTTCTTTAGGATTGGTTACATAAAGCTTACCATCAAAATTATTATCAATCAGGTTTTTAAGGACTTTCCCACCTGGTTTTGTGGTATCATTTGAACCTCCGATTACAACAATGCTTTTGGGATGGATCAGTTGCTGGTTAATCATAATGCAGAATATTTTATAATTTGGGAATTAATTAAATGTAAATCGTTTTTGACGCTGCGAAGGTATAAATAAAATAGTCGGTTAGTCGTATGTCAGTTAGTCATTAGTCGGTTTCCCTGACAGGGCTAGTCAAATAGTTAGGATCAGGTAATTTTATTTT
>SWCC01005217.1_pt1 | contig 23891 bp, 24 predicted proteins | sample 4692971 | NCBI WGS metagenome assembly SWCC01 (sample SAMN10267277, study PRJNA491770) | bioreactor metagenome | isolation source: DHS bioreactor inoculated with subseafloor sediment | place: Japan: off Shimokita Peninsula | collected 2006-08 | reverse complement strand
GGGGCTGCAAACAGTTCTTTAAGTTCCTGATGGTTGAGGATAACCGGCAGTTTGGTGTCTTTTTTGAGCGAAGGTAACGCAATGGCATTTTTATTCATCCCAAGCAAGCGGTAGTAATAACGAAGTCCGTAAACCATGTGCTTAAAGCTGCTGCGCGATGGAGACCGTGGATCACGGGCCAGGGCCACGAGATATTCGTTGATCTCTTCCGGATCAATCTGCTCGGGCAGCTTCCCAAAATGAATCACAAACAAGGCGATACGCCGCGTGTAATTATTTAATGTACTTTTACTCTGTCCGCGCAACTCAACCTGCTGATCAAGTTTACGGACAACGTTTTCGAACTCAGGAACAAGTACAATAGCCTGCTCCAAAATGGTTAAACCCGATTTCTTTCTCATAATCTGAAATTTAAATGGTTAAAAACTTCGAATTAAAGAAAGAATCGGGTATTTTTGAAAAAGATATCCGCGTATGCGGATTTAGTTCAACAACAGCTCATACGCAATGCGGGTTTCAGAGGTTTTGCAAGTTCAGTTCCCGCAGGCAAGGCTTGTCTCGGTTGATAGGGATGTAGCCACGCAATCCCGCACTGCGCATAGCTGCGACCGTTGTGTTTAATCCAAAATAGACATATGAAGAAAACAATATTATTACTAGTATTGATAACAATATCCATTTATGGTTTTGGACAAATCAACAAGGAAGAAATCGTTGGAACCTGGAAAATAATTGACTTTTCAGCTAATACACCTGAATTATCTCCAAGCTTAATAAATGGTGCAAAAGAAGAAGCTTTATCAAGTGTTTACACATTTAAAATTGATTATACCTTCAACATGACATCAAATTACATTTCAAATGGAGAAGGTGGAAAATGGGAAATTACATCTGAAAAAGTATTGGTAATGATATATGATTCTGGTCGTGAGCAAAATAAGGAGATTTATCAAATTGAAATACTAAAAGACAATTCCATGAAGTGGAAGCAAGATTTGGAGGAACTTGGAACTATATCAATGACATTAAAGAAAGAATAAAAACTAAACATAATAAATAGGAATATGAACAGACTGCAATGCCTGTCCCGGCTTTTCGGGAACCCAATGATTGTTCCAGATTGAACTACATTTCGACAAGCTCAATGCAACGTATCCTTTCCCGGACTAAGTACGTTAACGGCAGTTTTTGATGGATTTCAAAAGAAAAGCTAACTGTTGAGAACGTCACTATCACACCTAACAGGTCGGCCTTCAATGGTTCGACAAAGAGCTCACCAACCAGCTCAGGCTATAGACCTGTTAGGAGAATCCCACTACTTCTTAATTCCTGGTTTTTATCTCTGACTTCAGCTTATTAACACCTTATAACTATCCTTTCTAAACAATTTTACCCCTAAAAATAGAAATCCGGCAATGCTTTCGTAACTTTATGGCCGCAGTCGTGTTCATTGGAAACAATGCATCTATTTTAAAAGCATGTCCGAAACAACCATCCATCAGGTATTGACCAGGTACTGGGGCTATTCCGCCTTCAGGCCATTGCAGGAGGAAATTATCCTTTCGGTGATGGATGGACGGGATACGCTGGCACTGTTACCCACGGGCGGAGGAAAATCGCTGTGCTTTCAGGTGCCTGGAATGGTTATGGAAGGGTTAACCCTGGTAGTAACGCCACTCATCGCGCTAATGAAGGACCAGGTGGAAAACCTGCGCAAACGGGGCATACCTGCGGAAGCAATTTACTCCGGCATGAGCCCGCGTGAAAATGAACTGGCCATGAACCATGCTGCTTATGGCCCCGCAAAATTCCTGTACCTGTCACCGGAGCGATTGGTTTCAGAACGCTTCCGCGAAAGCCTGCAATACCTGAGGATTAAACTGATTGCTGTGGACGAAGCACATTGCATTTCGCAGTGGGGTTACGACTTCAGGCCGCCCTACCTTCGCATTGCAGAAGTACGGAAACTTTTGCCTGGCATCCCCATTATTGCGCTTACGGCAACAGCAACCCCTACTGTGGTGGAAGACATTCAGGTCAAGCTCGGATTCCCGGTAAAGAATGTCTTTGAGCGAAGCTTTGAGCGAAAAAACCTCGCTTATGTTGTATTTCGCGAAGAAAATAAATTGGAGCGATTGCTAAGGATTGTCAAGAATGTACCCGGAACAGGCATTGTATATGTAAGAAACCGCCGAAAAACCCGTGAAATCGCTGATTTTCTAAACCGCAACAACATTGGTGCTGACTTTTACCATGCTGGTTTAGCCCCTCCAGACCGGGAAAAAAAACAAGACGCATGGAAAAGGAGCACACTCAGGATTATGGTTTCAACAAATGCCTTTGGTATGGGCATTGACAAGGCTGATGTTCGTTTTGTGGTGCATATGGATTTGCCGGACAGTCCTGAAGCCTATTTCCAGGAGGCTGGCCGTGCCGGGAGGGATGAAAAGAAAGCCTATGCTGTTTTGCTTTTCGAAGATGCCGACATTCTGGATGCGCGGCACAATCTCACCCTTTCGTTCCCCGAACCGGATTATATCCGAAATGTTTACAGGGCATTGGGAAATTATCTGAATCTGGCGCCTGGCACAGGGCGGGACACCACACATGAGTTTGATCTTATGGCTTTTTGCAATACCTATGATTTCAAATCTTTGGTCACCTTCAATGCTCTCAGGTTTATTGAGCGCGAAGGCTTCATTACCATGAACGAGGCCATGGAAACCCATTCGAGGATTGTTTTCAATATCCGCAAAGATGAGTTGTACCGCTTTCAGGTGGAAAATGCAATTTATGACCCGCTCATCAAAACCATTCTTCGCTCCTATGGTGGCGTATTCACTGAACCGGTAAGCATCAGTGAAAACGAGCTTGGCATCAGGCTTTCGGCGAACAGGGATTTTATTTCCAACATGCTTATACAGATGCACCGGCTCGAAGTACTAACTTACATTCCGGCAACCGACAAACCAAGAATAACATTCAGCAGCGAACTCATCCGTGCTGATGACCTGCGCATTTCACCACAAAATTACCACGAAAGGCTTGCCGAAGCTAAAGCCCGTTTGGAGTCGGTCATCAATTATGCGGTTACCACAAGCAAGTGCCGCAGTCAGATGCTTATCTCCTATTTCGGGCAAACCGAAACCAAGCGATGTGGTATTTGTGATTATTGTGTTGAACGCAACAAAGCTGAGCTGAGTGAACTGGAATTTAACCACATATCCGACACCGTAAAACCCATGCTGAAGGTGGCAGGATGCAGCCTTCAACAACTAGTGGAAGCCTGTCCGCGCACAAATGAGGAAAGAGTGATCAATGCCATAAACTGGCTGGTTGACAATAATAAAATAGAATTATCTGAAGATGGCCTCTTTAGATGGGTTGCACCGAAAGATGAAAAAAGAGATTATTATACCCAATGATTTTTATACCGGAGATGATGTTGTGCGGATTGCCCGACAATTAATTGGCAAATTTCTGGTAAACCAAACCCCGGAAGGCAAAATAACAGGATCTATTGTTGAGACCGAAGCCTATGCCGGAATTGTTGATAAAGCTTCTCATGCCTATAATAACCGGCGAACCAAGCGCACAGAGGTTATGTACAGGAAGGGAGGAATTGCCTACATCTACCTCTGCTATGGGATGCATGCCTTACTTAACGTTGTTACAAATAATGAAGGAATCCCACATGCCATACTTATTCGGGGAATCATACCTGTTGGAGGTCTTGATTTGATGGAAACAAGATTAAACCGAAAGATTAATTTACTAAAAGACGGGATTGGCCCGGGACGATTAACCCGCTTAATGGGCATTTCAATGGATTTAAACGGCACATCCCTCGATGGCAGCCATGTATTGCATATTGAGGACAAACAGTTGGAAATTGAGCCAAAGGCCATTTTACAAGGCCCCCGTATAGGTGTCGATTATGCTGGAGATGATACTTTACTTCCTTACAGATTTAGGATTGAAGCATCCTTTGCGTTGGAGGAGATAAAAAAGGCCGGTCTTTTATAAAGCCGGCCCATTTAAAATGTTTTGCAAATTCAACTTACTTTACATTCTTTGCAAGTAGAGCACCTGGTTTGAATTTAACCACTTTTTTAGCGGCAATTTTAATTTCTTTGCCAGTTTGTGGATTGCGACCTTTGCGGGCAGCACGCTTCGAAACTGAGAATGAACCGAAACCAACCAGCGCAACGCGATCACCTTTTTTGAGGCTTTTTGAAGTTGATGAGATGAAAGCATCGAGGGCTTTCTTTGAATCAGCTTTGGTTAAACCTGATTCTGCTGCAATAGCAACAACCAATTCCTGTTTGTTCATTTTTCCTGATTTAAATGATTAATGTGTTGGATAACCTAACGCAAATATAAGCTATTCCATTGTAAAATCAAGTGTTTTAGCGGAAAAGATAAAAAAAAGTTAATAAAACCGCCCGTTTGTTGAAAACTTCGGCCTTAAACTGTACAATATCAGCCGCTTTAGCTGGTAATTTAATCCGTATCTGCGCCAAAAATCAGCTTGTCAGCCCTGTTTCCCCTTAAAAATTCGACACCAGTCATCGCTTTTTTACCGGCGGGCTGTAATTGAACTATTTCAATAAAATAGTCATCACAGGCAACCAACATATTCCCATTTTCAGAAATCACCACGGTTCCGGGCATCCTGTCAACCTCAATCCGGGTGAGTTGCGACCTGAGTATTTTCATTTCCTTTCCCGCATCATCAAGTTTCAGGAATGAATAAGCTCCCGGGTAAGGACTAAGCCCCCTGATGTGGTTATGCACCTCTGCCGCGCTCCGGTCCCAGGAAACAAAACAATGCTCACGGAACAGCCGTGGAGCAGGTTTAAGGCCATCGGTAACCCCCGGTTGCACCCTGGGTTCCACATTTTCTTCCCTGATGGTCTGAATCGTTTTGATCACCAGATTAGCACCTGTAACCATTAACCTGTCATGCAGCTCCCCGGCGGTTTCATTTTCACCTATTTGAATTGCTTCGCTCAAAATAAGGGTACCTGTATCAATACCCTGGTTCAGGAAAAATGTGGTAACACCTGTTTGGCTTTCTCCATTGAGAATGGCATGATTGATGGGTGCGGCGCCCCGGTATTGCGGCAAAAGCGAAGCATGAAGGTTAAAACTGCCAAGCGCGGGAATATGCCAAACCTCTTCTGGGAGTTTGCGAAAAGCAACGATGACAAACAAATTAGCTCCTGTTTCCTGCAAATCCCTTATAAAATCGGGATTTTTAAGATTTTCTGGCTGAAAAACAGGCAGGCCTTTGCTAAGCGCGAATGTTTTTACGGGGGAATATTTAACCTTTAGCCCACGCCCTGCCGCCTTGTCAGCCACAGTAACCACAGCCTTGACATCAAAACCATGGAGTAAAATCTGATTGAGTGACTCAACGGCAAAGTCAGGTGTGCCCATAAATACAATACTGATCTCTTTCATTATTCAGGTTTTTAGGTGCAAGCAAAACTAAATAAAATGCTGGCAAAAATCAATCCTGGCGCACATTAGAACTTTTTCCGCACAAACCGGTGACTTGTCATAAAACAAAAACACCCGGAATCGTAGTTCCGGGTGCAACTTTCTTATACCATCAGGTTTTATTCCTGTCCCTTTAGTTTAGCGATATATTTTTCAACATCCCTTGCTTCAGTGCTTCTGGGAAAGTCAACCCTTATCCTATCATAAGCTTTGATTGCTTCAGCTTTATTGCCGGCATCTTCAAAAGCCCAGGCAGCTTTTTGAAGGAAAACAGGCGTAGTAAAATCATTCTCGCTGATTTCTGCAGCATTTACGTAGGAATCTGCAGCTTTAGAAGCATTTCCCAGTTCCATATAAGCATCACCAATGGCACCTTTGGCCATAGGAGCGATCATGTCGTCCTTAATATTGAATTTTTCAAGATGGTCAATGGCTTCCTGAAATTTACCATCATTGAGCATAATGATACCAGCATAATAATGAGCCAAACGGGCAGATTTTGTCATGCTGTAATCATCAATAATCTCAAGGAAACCGGGATACATACCATCACCGTTCAAGGCAAGTTTAAGGGAATCCTGTTCAAAATACTTCTCAGCCATGAACATTTGCGATTGTGCCTGCTTTTCGCGAGGCATCAGATAAAAACGCTGAAAGCCAAAATAAGCCAGTACCACCAATGCAATGGCACCAATAACGATACCTATAAGCTTCTGGTTTCTTTCAATGAAAATTTCGGTTTTGCTGAGGGCTTCCTCAACTGCCATGATTTTTTCTTCAGTGTTGTCGGTCTTCTTCTTTGCCATTGATCATAAAATTTGTGGCGCAAAAGTACAGTTTTTTTTTCATTTGACAAGCACCAATAAAACAAGGAAAAATTCCATGAATTTTATTAAAAATCAACGGGTTATTTTTCATCAGCGTATGCAAATAAATTGTAATTTTACTTTTTAAACATTTTAATCACTTAAAATTCAGGTTTTATGGGAAAAGGAGATAAGAAAACCAAACGCGGAAAAATTATTCTCGGGTCACATGGAGTAACCCGTCCAAAAAAGACAAGAAAGCATGTTGCCGCGCCGAAAAAAGAAGAACCTGTAGTTGCCGAAGTTAAAACACCGACAAAAACCACCAAACCCAAAACAACCAAAAAGCCAAAGGTTGCGGTGCCCCCGGCTTCGGAGGAAACCTAAAACTGCTTATTCAACCCTATTTTACACCAACTCCGCGAAAAAGGCGGAGTTTTTTATTTCCGGCTTACCAGTTCCCTGAAAAGATCTCCCCTTTCTTCAAAATTCTTAAAACTGTCATAACTTGATGCTGCCGGAGAAAGCAAACACAAGCCTTTTTCAGGTGTGGCCGTTATAGCTTTAGCCACAGAATCTGCGAAGTTCTGGCCCATTTCAAAAGTGATACGAGTACATTCAGCCCCCTGAAGTAATTTCATCATGCGTTCTCCAGCAGGACCAGTAAAAACAATGTGTTTCACTTTTCCTGAACAAATTTGTGTTATAAAAGGGAGATAGTCAATGTCCCTATCGAACCCTCCAAGTATCAGCGTATCAACTGATCCAAGGGTTTCAACCGCTGCAAGGCAGGCTTCGGGAATGGTTGAAATAGAGTCGTTATAAAAAAGTTTGCCAGCATGACTACCCAGAAACTCCAATCGGTGTTTCAATGGCTTGAATGTAGCGACACCTTTAGCAATAGCTTCGGCCGGAATGCCTGAAATCAATGCAGCAGTCGCGGCACTGATGATGTTTCGTAAATTGTGCGCTCCGGCGAGTTGCGTATCAGGTTGAGCGGATAAAAGAAAATGGTCAACACCATTCATCCTGTAAACAAATTGTCCGTTTGAAGAGCGGCCGGACCCGTTACCTTCAAATAAATCATTATTCACCGGATTTTTTTTGCCCGGAATGCTGAATTCATTCAACAGCGAATGAATATGTGCATCATCAGGGTTATATAAAAAGCTGTCTCCAGGCTGTTGCTTTAGTGCAATCTGGAATTTTGCAAGCTGGTAATCACGAAACGAAGCGTAATGGTCCAGGTGTTCCTGAAACAGGTTCAACAAAATTGAGACTGTGGGCGCTTTTGTAATAAATTCCAGTTGATGTGAGGAAAACTCACAAACGATGCGGGTTTCGGCATCCACCAATGGGACTATGTCAAACAGCGGTGTACCGATGTTTCCCGCGAAAATGACATTGTTACGGTATGACTTTATAATATGATAAAGTAGTGAGGAAGTAGTACTTTTACCCTTCGTTCCGGTTATCCCGATGGTTTGACGGGAAAAGGCCTGCAAAAAAAGGTCGGTTTGTGAGGTAATCTTAGACTGAATATCTGTTAAGTTGGCATTAAACAACGAAATCCCGGGTGATTTGATCACCACATCAAAATCTGAAAGACGGTGGGTGTATTCATTTCCTGAAAATAAGGTGGTTCCTCCCCTACCCAATTCAGGATTTTCCGAAGCCAGGTTTTCATTCCTGTCAGCAACGGCTAAGGGAAGTCCGGGGAAATAATCGCGTAGCAGCCTGAAAGTAGATTTTCCTTCCCGACCATAGCCAAGAATCATGATTTTTTTATCCCTGAAAAAGGTTTTGAGAAAATCCTTCATAAGAGCGCCTTTTTTAATACTGTGAGCTGAGCGGATGAAAGATTGTGGTTGGAGGATATTTCCATAGGATTTGATGGAATAGAATTACCTTTCTTCAGCTTTAAAAACCGATCCACTAAAAAGGGCTTCTGCTGTTCATTGTATTGATCCTCAATCATTTGCATGGCCTGATTTACTTCGTCAATGGTGCCAACACATTCAAAAGGCTTATTTTCGGAGAAGCCACAAAGTTCATCAAAAACAACTGACATTTCAGTATCATCCAACATTTTAGCTTCCAGGATTTCATCCGCATAAGCTTTACCCTCAAATGCCGACAACATAATGTGGGTAAAAAGGCATTTGGGACATTTTCCGCACCACACATCGTTTTTGCTGCCCACATTGCAACTCTTAAAAACCCGGTGATAGTGGCCGAGTTTCGAAAAAACAGAAACAATCTGAAGTTCATTCAACGGCCTGAGGAAGCTGAAATAATTGAAAGATGGTGAAATATATTGGTTCACATAATCCCTAAAATCCTGCTCAAAGGCAAAGGATTTGGAATATTGATGATTGATGTGCGTTCCTGGAATGGTTGCCTCGTTGGCACTCGATTCATTAGATAAAGCAATGTTTCCTTTTCCGCTAAGTAGTGAAGCCAAAAGCGAGTAAAAGGCAAGCATGGCCGAGAATGGGGTATGCCCGTTCAGATAACCCAGGCTGTTTAGCCGGATTAATTCAGGATCAATTGCACGGGTGATGGAAACCATATCATTGGTATCAATTCCGGCAGCCAGGAGGGTTTCTATGGTTGCACCACGGGGATTAATGATAAGCGGGATGATTCCAGCCTGTTCATTTTTCAGCAGTTCGAGTGTTACCGCCGAATCTTTACCTCCGCCCACCGGAACCAGAAAACCATCTTCCATTCCCCTGGCGGGTTGTGGCTCGAATTGTTGACCTGAAGAAGAAATATCAACAAATCCATCTAATGTAGGGTTTAATCCATTTATGTAGAAAAATTCGCCCAATCCGTTAAAATACAACTTCTTCCACCATTCAACCTGCGCATGTGTAAGTAAATGGTCCGGAACCTGAATTACCGGGGCACAGGTGGCTTTCCAATAACTGATCAGTTCAATAAGCCCGATGTTAAAAATCAGGTATTCCGCAAGCGATTTATTAAAATGGTAATTCTTTAGAAAAATTTCCTTATATTTACCATAACGAAACACAGAAACAGGTCGAAAACGGGCGAGACCGTCAATATTGAATGAAAACTCAATCCTGAGGCCATCATTCGTGAAAGTGGATGTATAGCCTTCATAATAAAGAACCTTGTGCCGCGAACGCAACAATTGATATTGAGCAGACTGATTTGAAGGGAACATCTGTGAAGTGGTATAAAATTTGATGCAAATAAAGTGATTGCAAAAGTAACAATGATTCACCACAAAATTATGGATTGCGCTTATCGAAATGCCACCTGATTTTACAAACTATTGTTTACCCGGATAGCAATGGCAATTAAGAAACATCGTAGCAAAACCTGGTTTTCGGACCGAATTCACAACTTTAAAAAATAGCGATATGGAACCCCTGAAAATAAAACCCCTTACCGGCAGAATATTAATATCTGTACCATTTTTACAGGATTTCTATTTCCGAAAATCGGTTGTTCTGCTCGCCGATCACAATGATGATGGCTCATTCGGGTTAATTATAAACAAACCTGTTGATGTTAAACTGAGTGATATTTCTGCTGAGTTTTCGGGATTTAATGCTCCGGTTTACTTAGGTGGGCCGGTAAAGACAGACAGTCTGTTTTTCATGCATACCCGACCTGATTTGATTGAAGATGGGGCAAAAATCATGGAAGGCCTTTATTGGGGTGGAAACATTGAAACCGTGCGCCAATTGGTTAAGAATGGCACTATTACACCCGGAGAAGTCCGTTTCTTTGTAGGTTATGCCGGATGGACTGCCAACCAACTGGAACAGGAACTGGAAGAAAAATCGTGGGTCGTTTCAATGGCTGATCTTGAGCAGATCATTCAGAAAGATACGCGCGATATGTGGAGCCAGACCCTAAAAAAAATGGGTCATGAATATAAACTTTGGGTCAACTATCCGCCTGATCCAATCATGAATTAAACAAACCCTGCGAATTCAGCAATTTGTTGAATAAAAGCCATGCCCAGGGCGGGTTTTAACAGAAGCGTAAAAGCCAACCCATACACTGCACCCCAGAAGTGGGCATCGTGACCGATGTTATCATTTCCACGTTTTGACATATAGGCCGAATAGATGAGGTATAGAATTCCAAAGATAAATGCCGGAATATCAAAGGGAATAAAAATAAAACGGATACCCGTTAGCGGGCTAATGAGAATGCTGGTAAACACTACTGCCGAAACTGCACCTGATGCACCCACCGCGTGATAGAACTTATTGTCCTTGTGCTTCGCATACGAAGGCGTTGAGGAAAGTAACACCCCGCCAAAATACAGCAACAGGAAGAAATACCATCCTTTTATTCCAAACAAATAGGCATAAAAACTTTCAACGGCCCTGCCAAATGAAAGAAGGACGAACATATTGATGGCCAGATGCATCCAATCGGCATGAACAAAAGCGTGGGTAATGAAACGATAACCCTGTCGGTGATGCGCGATCATAATAGGGCTAAAAAGCAGCCTGCCCTGCAATTCCTTGTTATAAAAGGCAATTATGGATACAACTGAGGTAACAGCAATGATTATTTCAGTGATCATTGGGTGATGGCAGGTGCAGGTGTTTGAATGGTATGATCGATTTCGGAACCCATCATACTGTGAGGTATCAGATAGATCAACAACAGTACGATGGCTGCAACCAGAGCCCATCCGCGTTTTTCACGATCTTTCCACAATTTGTAAACTGCCACTACCCACAAAAGGAAGGCCACTGCAGTTTTATTATCGGTAAGATCGGTACCCCAGGGCCACCCTGTCCAGTATGCCCCAAAAGCATGCTTTTGTACAATGGGGCCAAAAATCAGTCCACCAATTAACAGGAAAACGGAAGTATAAATGGATAAACTAAAGGTGCGGTTTCCCTTAACTACAGCTTCAATTCCAGTACGCGTGGCAAAAAGCATGGCGAGGAACATCAACAAAATGTGAGGAATGAGCACAACACCTGGTACATGACCTTTAAACCGCATCACCACAGGCTCTTCGGTTATTTGAACCACATTTGTCCCATCGGTAAGGGATATATAATACTCCACTTTCCCTGCAGGTGGCTGATGTGGAACATAAGCTACCAATTTGCCACCCATATTTATCATAGCAACCCCGGTCCACTCGTCGTGGCTTTTGAAACGCTTGTATGTGAATGTTCCCCTGATTTTTCCGGTAGGTTCGTCGATGCTGATCTCCGCATTATCAGGACCTCCGTAAGTACGGATGAGTTTATATTTAATGGTCTGATCCCCCACAATCACCTTACCAGTAATTGGATAGGTAGGACCAGTGGTGCGCTGATAGATGGCCGAAGTAATGGTAATGATAAAGGCGGCAATCCAGAGTATATAATTCTTTTTCATGTTCATGGAAATGGCGAATCTGTTATGTTTTGAATTTCAAGTCCGCAAACTTACAAAAAACCGACCACATTGGAGATTTTAGCCACAAATTGGGATGTAATTATCTACTTATGTAAATACTTTGCAAAGTCGGAAAATAAAATCAGCACCACCACGTTAAAAGAGGGACAAAGGAAAATCATTGAAATTAGGCCGTTGATTTAATCAAAAAGTTTTACCTTTGGCCATTTAAACTAAAAACCCATGGATACTTTCAGGGATCAGGTATTCAGGTTATACAACTAACGTGCTCAATATCAAATTTAAATTAATAGTTTTATTAATCGCTGTCGGAATTGGAATTTCGGCTAGAGCACAGGAAATGCATGGTTTTGTGCACAGCAATTATTCGGGTATCACTGGCACACTCATCAATCCTACTTCGATTATTACTTCTAAGCTGTATCTTGATATTAATGTAATTGGATTTCACATAAATGTTGAGAACAATTATGTTTACTTGTCGGAAAAGGATTATAAGTTTAGCCGGCTACTAAGTAGTAACCCGGAACTCCCCAAGCATACAGATCCAATTATGCTAAATGACAGGGAGTATTACGACAGATACAACAGCGATCTTAAAAACGCCTGGTCGCAAATCAGGGTAATGGGGCCATCTGCGATGTTTGCTGCTGGGAACCAGGCATTTGGGCTGTCCACTAGCTATCGCATATTAGCATCAGGAAGAAACCTTCCTTATGATTTGGCAAAATTTGCACTCGAAGGACTTAAATACTTCCCGCAACAGGATATTAATTACATTGACAATATTGATTTCAGGGTTGCATCCATGGCTTTGGCAGAAGTTGCCGGAAGTTATTCAAGGATATTGTTCCGGCACAACCGCGATTATTTTGCTGGCGGCATTTCCATCAAGGGATTGTTCTCTTCAGGCGGTGCATTCGGCTATGCCGACAATGTTGATTATATGGTACCGAATTCCGACGACATCGTGCTATACAATGCAAATGGCAAATTCGGAACATCCCTGCCGATTGATTATAACAATAACAATGTAACTCTTTCGAATCAAATGATCCTGGGAAAAGGGATTGGCTTTGATATAGGGTTCACCTATCAGAAAATGATGCAGGGCTATTCAACAAAAGCATATTCGGCATATTGCGAAGTACCCTACAGCCCCTATCAATACCGCATTGGGGTTTCATTACTGGATCTTGGGAGTGTAAAGTTTAAGCAAAACCCCATCTGGATTGAGATGGACAATGCAAGCGGCACCTGGGAGAATGCTGGCGGACAAGATTTTACCAGCATCAACGACTTATTCCACACCATCAGCACCGAATTTTCGGGTAATCCGGATCAACTAATCCGGCGTAGTGAATTTGCCATTTCGTTGCCAACGGCAGTTAGTTTGCAGTTTGATTACCGCCTCAACAATAAGTTTTATGTAAATTCCACCTGGGTGCAGCCTTTGATCATGTCAGATATTGCCGTGGTGAGACCTGCACAAATTGCCCTTACACCTCGCCTGGAAATGGATCACTGGGGGCTTGCGATGCCAATGGTACTGTATGATTATCAATTCCCCAGAATTGGGTTAAGTGCGCGGTTTGACAAGTTTATAATCGGAACTGATAAATTAGGTGGCTTCTTCGGGTTAAGTGATTTTACCGGAATGGATTTATATATTATGGTAAAATTACCATTCTACAGGGGCAATTGCGGCAAATTCAATAAAAAGTTTGGCTGTGGAAATTTGGAGTATAAGCAGCAGTATTAGTCGTTAGTCCGTTAGTCACGAGTCAGTTAGTCGTTAGTCAGTTAGTCGGTTTCCCTGACAGGGTTAAAAGAGTGGCTAGCTAAATGGAGTTCTTTTTCTGATTGGAAAACTTTCATAGATAAGGGAGAGATTACCTTGTCAGGGCTAAACGATCGCCCCATAGCTTCATTTGTCCGGTAGCTATGTTTACTAAAGTTGTTAATTCTCTCCGTCTTTCTTTCGTGTCGATTTTAAGATTGTCAGAATCCCCTCATTCTCAGATCCTGTGGCATTTATATGGATTTTATCTAAGCTACACCTAACAGGTTAGAAGAAAACCTGTTAGGTGCATCCCTCGCGCCTTCGACCCCTCGCACAATCACTCAGTCGCCCAAGGGTCTCAGGTCCAAATTCTATCTATCCGCCGGTGCTGAAAGGTGTGTATGCATAATTACCCAAACCCCGTTGCGTTTTTCAAGGAATCCAGTAAACCGCAAATCGGTGTATTCGATTGCTTTTTCACCCTGGGTGTAATTATATTGCAAAACTTCGGAAAACCAGGCCGTTTCGCATGACGGATGGACATAAATGTCAATGTTTGTTGCCGAAATGTAGGTGTCCTCAAAATACCTGTACTGTTCCTTAAACTTTTCAATAACCGCATCAAAACCCCTGAGCACATCGTTCCGATCGGTGCCTATGCTCAGAACGGCTGAATCATTGGCCCACAATTCGCTGATTAATGAAATATTCCGGGCTTCATTCGCAATAACGTATTTCTGCAAGGCTAATTTTATAGCTGCTTTCTCTGCAACCGGATCGCAAACGGGTTTTTCATCCGTACAACTTGCAGAAAACAACAGCATGGCCAGGATTGGAATCAATTTGAGCTTGTTCATGGTTTCGTTTTTTAGATGATCATTTAAGAAATGTGTTCTTTATTCCATATTCACAACCACCCGTCCCCTGATCTTACCTTTGAGGATAAGTTCAATATGGTCAGGTAGCTGATCCATTGTGATCTCATTTCCAATCATTTCAAGCATACTGGGCCGCCATCCGTTTGCGAGGCGATTCCAGATTATCATGCGCTGTTCCATGGTGCTTGTTGCTGAATCAATCCCCAGCAGGTTCACCCCGTTCAGGATGAATGGATAAACACTTATGTTGAGTTCATGGGACAATGCATTCCCACAAATTGCAACATTCCCGTGCCGTTGACATGCCCGAATGGCAGTGGAAAGGATGTTGCCGCCAACCGTTTCCACCACGCCAGCCCATCGCGGTTTGAGGAGTAACTTTCCGCTTTGGTCGTCAACCTCTGCACGGTCAATGACTTCAGCAGCACCTAGTTTTTTAAAATATTCACGCTCAGTTGTTTTTCCGGTAGCAGCAATCACTTCGTATCCTGTTTGGGACAATATATTGATTGCCAGACTTCCCAGCCCACCGCCGGCGCCTGTAACAAGCACAGTACCGATACCAGGCTTTTGTCCGTTTTGTTCCATTTTATAGATGGCAAGAGCAGCGGTAAACCCGGCAGTACCAAGCAACATACTATCCCGAAAACTCATGCCTTCGGGCATAGGCATCACCCATTCGGCAGGCACCTGAATGTACTGTCCAAAACCTCCGGGAGTATTCATGCCGAGGTCACGGCCAAAAACCAATACCGCGTCGCCTTTCTTCACACTTGGATCAGCTGAATACACCACAGTACCGCAAGAATCAATCCCAGGTGTATGTGGATAATTGCGCGTTATACCCCGATTTCCGGTTGCTGAAAGTGCATCTTTGTAATTTAATGAAGAATAATGCACCCTGATAAGTACCTCATTGGCCGGAAGTGAACTTAGCGGCAGCTCCCTGAGTACAGGAACAATTTTATTGTCTGCGACCGCCTCAGCCCGAATTGCCTTGAATGTATCAGGGATCATTTCATTTTTGCTTCAGTTGTTGATATTCGCCCCAGGTCATATTTTTGTAATCCCCATCGCCGTAATATTTCAATATTGGCAACAAATCTGACGACGCTTTATAGCCCTTCAGCTTAAAAGTCCAGTCATCCGCTTTGTCCAGGATAACATACGACGGATAAAGTCGTTCATTCTTGAGCAAAGCCAGGGCCAGTTGATGGGTTGATCTTGATTTCCCAGGATTTGGGTTTACAAACTGTTGATCCTTAAAAGTTACCGGCCCGCTTTGTTCAGCATTGAATTTAACCGCATAGTATTTTTTGTTCATGTAGGCCGCCACTATTGGATCGGTAAATGTTTCAGCATCCATTTTTTTACACCAGCCACACCATTCGGTGTAAATATCAATAAAAATCATTTTGGGTTTCTTTTTATTCAACTCCAGGGCTTGCTCAAAGGTAACCCATTTGATGGCATCCCTACCTTTGGGCAGGGCAGGAAAGCTTTGGGCAACAAGTCCGGATTGGGCGAACAGCAGGCCACTGGCAAGCATTATCACCGTAAGGATATTTTTCAGAGTCATGTGATAGTATAATTTTTTGTTGTTCAAAGATAAGGCTTTTTGCTATAGATAGCAATGCAGGGAAATATTAAAAAAGTGCAGAAATGGCAAGAAGTCATCTGTTTTATCCTGCCTGGATAACATTCATTAAGAAGAAAATCTAAAGAATTTTGAAATTTGCCGAAAGATTAGCCACGCCTAGAAATCTTTATGCCGCTCAATTTCCCTTTTGGTATCTTTCGATTTAAGGGAATCACGTTTATCATAAAGTTTCTTTCCTTTTGCAATAGCTATTTTGAGCTTGGTAAGGCCTTTTTCATTGATATACAACAAAGTAGGAACAATGGTGAGACCTTTTTCCTGGGTTTTGCCCAATATTTTTCTTAATTCGCGCCGGTTAAGTAAAAGTTTCCGGTCGCGCTTGGGTTCATGATTGCTGTAGGTGCCAAATTTATACTCGCTGATGTGCATGTTGCGCACAAAAAGCTCCTCCCCCACAAAAATGCAAAAGGCATCGGTGAGGTTGGCCTTTCCTTCACGTACCGATTTTATTTCTGTGCCGGTGAGCACAATACCGGCAGTGAACTCTTCGGTGAGGAAGTATTCAAAACTTGCCCTTTTGTTTTTTATGGAAATAGTATTCATGGATTGAGTTAGCAGATGCAAAGATAGGGATTCAGGAAGAACTGCGAATTTCTAATTTCCTATTTCTAAACTCAAACCCTAAACACCAAACCCTAAACACCAAACCCTAAACAAGAAAACCCCAAACCCCTATATTTTATTCTCCAATAATGTTAAGTGTTTCTTTTCTAATTATCATAGCTATATTTGCAATAATCTATTTTAGAAAAACGATTATGAACCACATCCTTAGAAATGTATTGGCAGTTATAGCCGGGATTATTGTTGGAAGTTCAGTGAACATGGGGATTATCATGATAAGTGGCTCCATTATTGCTCCACCCGAAGGAGTCGATCTGAGCAGTACTGAAAGCCTTAAAGATTCATTGCATTTGTTTGCTCCGCGACATTTTATTATGCCCTTTCTTGCGCACGCCATTGGCACCCTTGCAGGTGCTATTGTAGCTGCCTTAATTGCTGCAAACCGCAAAATGACCTTTGCCCTCGTAATCGGCGGCTTCTTCCTCATCGGTGGTGTCGCCAACATCCTTATGCTTCCTTCTCCTCTTTGGTTCACGATTACCGACCTCCTGCTTGCTTATTTCCCAATGGCATGGTTAGGCGGGAAAATAGCGACAGGCTCCAAGTCCTGGGTTTAATTGAGAATGTGAAATCCATTTTATGACCATATTTCAACTTGTTTTCCTAACAATATCCTCATGAAATTATTCAAACCCGAGGTTTTTCAGGGCAATTTATCAGGTAAACGCTACTTTGAAGGTTGGTATTTTAAACATGTGTCTGCTGATCTTCAGCAGGTTTATTCTTTTATCCCCGGGGTAGCACTCAACGCATCCCATCCTCATGCTTTTATACAGGTAATCAATGGAATTAGCGGCGAAACGCAATACATTGAGTTCCCTTTATCGGAATTCGAATTTCGGCGCGATCAATTCTGGGTTAAAATAGGCAAATCTGAGTTTTCTGCAAATCGCATCAAACTCGACCTGAAAAGTCCAGAAATAACCGTGAAAGGCAATCTTGAATATTTTGGACGGGTTAGCTATCCATCCACTTTACTTTCGCCCGGAATTATGGGCTGGTATTCTTTTGTACCGTTTATGGAATGTAAACATGACGTAGTTTCAGTTAACCACAGCATCAGCGGAAGCCTCAGTGTTAATGGGCAATCCATCAACTTCACCAGTGGAAAAGGCTACATTGAAAAAGACTGGGGGCGCTCTTTCCCCGAAGCCTGGATATGGATGCAAAGCAACAATTTTGACCAATCAGATGCATCGCTGATGATCAGCATCGCCAAAATCCCCTGGCTGGGCAGTCATTTTACAGGCTTTCTTGGATTTATGTATGCAGGAGGAACGTTTTATCCTTTCAGCACCTACAATGGATCAAAGATTACAACATGTAAAATGGAGGATGGACTGCTGACCGTTTCTATAAAACACCATCAGCATCTTTTGAACATAAGTGCTACCATCAATAATTCAGGACTGCTCAAGGCGCCGCAATCGGGCAACATGGACAGGCATATAAAGGAAAGCATTGATTCCGAACTTCAGGTGAATCTCAGCGAGATTAATGGTAAAACTATTTTTAGCGGAATTGGTCACCGTGCCGGACTGGAAGTGATTGAGGGGATATTTGGAATGATTTGATGATTGCGGATTGCGGATATTTTTAGATTGCCAATGGCAATTATGCACAAAAAAAATAGCTCACTCCCCCTGATTAATCCTTTCTGGGAAAGCAATTATATGTCCATCAGGATCGGCAAAATAGCAAACTTTATCACCCCAATCGCGATCCATAACCGGGCTTATAAGTTTGGCCCCGGCCTGGATCGCATGTTCAAACTCCTTATGTATATCCACGACATACAAATAAAGCTCACACCTTGGGATACCATTTCCGGTATCTGGGTGAGGCACTTTGTCACCCAATATTTTGGCAATACCTTCATTTGGCATTAGTCCTAGCGTACAATTATCGGACAACTTAAATTCTGTCATCCCGGGCACATTCAAGTCAGGCTCTTTGCGAAATAATCTCTGATAAAATTCGGAACTTGTCTGCTGATCGCTGACGTATAATATTATCTCAACACCTTTGATTTGGGTTATCATTTATCTGTGTTTTAGTACTTTCTGTTGCAAAAAGCGGAGTAAGGCAACTATAATCTATCTTTTCAAATCGTTATCTTTCATTACATTGAAATGGGGCTATTTTTCCTCAGTCAGATTAGCAGCCTCAATGTATATCCGTTGTATGTCGGGGTAAGCTTCACGGATGGACTTTTCTAATCGTTTAATGGTTGCAGTTAATTCGGAGCTGCTCAATTTGTGATCAAATTGCACATCCAGGGCCAGCAGAACATCATTTGGAGCCATGTGCATGGTCAACGGACGGCGCATCCTTTCCACATTCTTATCCTGCTTTACCATACGGATAATATCATCCACTTCATAGGATTGCATACTTTCACCCAGCAGCAAGTCGCGACTTTCGATAGTTAGCAATACCGCAACAAATGCAAGTATTAACCCGATAACTATGGAGGCAACTCCATCGGCAACCGGCAGATCGAAGTGGCTACCAATAAACACACCAATAGCTGCAACCAGCAATCCGGCCAGGGCAGCACCATCTTCATAAATAACCACAAAGTGACTGGGGTCTTTGCTGATGTGAAGCCGTTTGAGAAAACTCCCTTTGATGCGTTTTTCTTTGTTTAAACTTCTTATGGCTATGATAAAGGAAACGCCTTCAAACAAAAAAGCGCCACCAAGTACGGCATAATTCCATCCAATATTCGTTAGTGTTTCAGGATGTTGAATGTGCTTAATCCCTTCGTAAATAGACATGCCACCGCCCAGTCCAAAGATGAGGATAGAAACAATGAGTGACCAAAAATAAATTTCTTTCCCGTGCCCAAAAGGATGAATCCTGCTAGCAGGCCTGGTGCTGCGTTTTATGCCCAATAGCAAGAGCATTTGATTCACGGCATCCACCGAACTGTGAATACCCTCGGAGAGCATAGCCGAGCTTCCGGTAAATGCAGCCGCAACAAATTTCATGATGGCTATGGCAATATTGGCAGCCAGTGCGCCATAAATAGGGATATTTTTATGTGCCATTGGTATTGAGACTATTCATTTGGGATGTAAATGTAGAATAAAAACTTTTCAAGTAAGAAATCAGTTTCAGGAAATGATGTACAACGAGGTAGCTAATTTTTTGAGAATACTTTAGTTCTTATTCTTATCAATAAGATCAGAATAAAAAAAGGCTGCCCACAAAGACAGCCTTGTAACACCAACCAAAAAAACACACTATTATTTTGACGTTTTGACTTTTGTAACCGTTTTATTCTCATACACATACACAAACTTACCCTCGGTTGAAAGTGTGGTAGTAGATCCTTTCCTGGCTTTAAACTCCAGATATTTGCAGGTATTTAGATCAAAAGCTGCAATATCGGCACCTTCGGTCTTCATAATCATAATATTATCAAACCTGTCTTCAGGCATGGAGGTTTTGTATTTACCACTGGCAATTAAATCACCATTTTCTGAATTAAAGGTTGAGATGCCCTTTTCACCAACAACTACAACCATACTATTGTGCGTTGAAATGCTTTCGGCATTGCCTACGCCGCCTTTAGCCACGGGCACTTCATATACTTCCTTCCCTGTTTTAACATCCATCTTATACAGTGCTTTACCGCTGCACACCACCACATAATTGCCGGACTCTATCATATTGGTAATGCCTTTTCGGAAACGTTCCGATTCCCAGATTAATTTACCATCGCTCGTATTAAAAGCCTGAACCCCATTGGGTTTAACATTTGGATACCAGATTTTCCATATTTCCTCGATGGTGGTTGAGCCATCCGAATTGTTGGTTCGCTTATAGATGTAGGCCTGGGCTTCAACCGTTCCACCAATCTGAAGAACTACCTCGTCACCCATCACATACATGTTGGGGATGGCGCGTGCATCCTTTATTTCGGGCGAAGTCCAGATCAATGCCCCGGTAGTGGCATCATATTTCTTCACATACTGACTGCGCTTGTTCGACATGTCGAGTATGTAAAGGTCATTGCCAACCCTCACCGGCTCAGCCACTCCTCCATACACGCCAAATTTTCGGGCATTGGCCGGTTTTTTTGCTAAATCATCGGGTGAATAATCAAAAGCGGCAGACCATATTTTTTTACCGGTGTTGTAATCATACACCTGGTATCCATTCATTTTTAAAATAACCTTATCTCCATCCACATCAAGATCATACACGAAATCGCGTGAAATTACCTTCCTTTCAGCCCTGCCGATGTATGTATTCTCCCATTCAATGTCGCCGTTTTTCAGGTTGATTTTGGCAATCTGATTCTTGAACCCCGAAAACAAAGCTCCAAGTGCGCTGGGAACAAAGTTCACACAAACCAGATGATGCCCCTCAATATAGATGTATTTACCAACTACCCCTTTGAACATGGAGGTGGTCCACAACTCTTCGCCCGTGCGTGCCTTGATAAATACAAGTTTTGCTTTCAGCGAGATGGCAAATGCATCTTCCTCCTCAATGTATATCACATTATCGTCAGTTATATCCTGATATTTGTCGGAATTCCACAGAAAATTGCCGGTTTCCATATCTACACAAGCTATCTGGTCCTTGCCTAATTTCCGGTCGAATAGAAACAATAGTTTCGATTCCCATGCCGGGATCAATTCATCAATTTTGCCTAGTTTGGGAGCGAGTTCTTTGAATTTTTTGTTCCATTTAACTTTGCCAGTGGCATTGTCAAAAAACGTGATTTCCTTATCGGAGGCGGCGTAGCTGTATCCTCGCTCTTCGGTGCCTGTGCCCGAATATTGAATCTTGTGGTCCATTCTGGATTCCCATACCACCGGCATATCATCCTGGGCATTGGCAATAAATGTAAAGCCAATCAGGGCAAGGCTTAAAAAAATCTGCTTTTTCATGTGTTTGATTTGGTTTTAGGTTTAAAGGTCAAAGGTGTACTGAAATTTATAAATCTTCTTTTTAGGGACTTTGAGTGAAAAGCGATAAGCTTTTATAATGTCTTTGAGCCGGTTTTGCATTGAAATGGACTGCTCACCCGCGTTAACCACAAAAACGGTGGCAACCAATCCCTTTCCACGAAGGCTGATGTCAAATACAAAATGCCCGGCAATTCCTGATTCGGATATTTTTTTAAATAGTTCACTATCTGGTGACGATAACGCTGAATTAAGCTCAACTTTCGCCATTTCAACGAAATCTCCATTTGCTTCAGCCTGGGAAATTTTCTGTCCGAAGGTGCACAAAGTCATCAACATCAGCGATATTAAGAGGAATTGTTTCATAGATGTAAAAATGGATTATTGAGTACAGCTAAATTAAGCCCGGTTTATGATGAAATATATACCTACAAATACTGACTTTCATTTATGATCACCTCTCCTTTGGTCCGATATTATAAAAAATTTAATCCATTGCTAAGTTTAATATGCAATTAATGAATGTATTATAATTTTAAGCTGTACTAATTCTGGACTATTTTCTCCTATTAACAGAAAGAAAAATACCGATTTGTAGGTATAAAACTGTTATTAATGAGGATAATCCGTCGGGTGAATCATGCAGATTATTCGTTTTAAGTATAAGGGACTTGTGCATGGAATAGAAGATATTCTTTTATAGCATCCGAAAGCTATTGGAATCAGAATAAGATTCTTCCCCGATGAGGAATAAGATTTTATTAATTTCCCTTATCTTTGTTCGAAGGAGTTTCTACATTTTTTTGGCATCAAAATTGCTGATTTTCAATTATATAAACAGGCATTCTTTTTATTTAGCGCTTCGCCGTATAGTGGTTACGCCGTTTAGTGGCTTCACCGTTTAGGGCTTCGCTGTTTAGTGGCTTCACCGTTCAGTTAGTTTTGTTAGGTATGCAGTTCTTTTTACCTAAACTAAACTTCTAAACCATCTAAAACTCTAAAACTTCTAAACTTCTAAACGAATCAACAAAAAAGAGCATCATGAAAACAATAACCGCAACACTACTGATCGTTATGACCTTGCTTACCGTTGGTTGTAAAAAAGAAGAAAAGAGCCTGCCCAAAGGTCCTGTGGCCATAAATTTACCCGCAAAGGCCGGTGCTATGATCAAACAAAGCAACAACTTTGGCATTGATCTTTTCAGAGAAGTGGCGCTTAGTGATGATAAAAACCTGATGCTCTCTCCCCTGAGTGCTTCCACTGCCCTCTCTATGCTGCTTAACGGTTGTGAAGAGGAAACCTACGCACAAATCAGGGATATGTTGGGTTACGATGGATTGTCGCTGGATGAAATCAACGAAAATTATAATAGCCTTGCAGGTCAGTTGCTCTCCATTGACCCTGTTGTACAACTTTCATTGGCTAATTCGGTGTGGTATCGTCAGGATTTCGCTGTCAAACAAACCTTTCTCGAAAGGATGAACACGTCATATAATTCCCCGACAGAAGCACTTGATTTTGCCGATCCATCAGCACTTACCACCATCAACAACTGGGCAAAGGACAATACCAATGGTAAAATTGAGAAAGTATTGGAGGAAATTGATCCGGATGCAGTGATGTTTCTGATGAATGCCCTCTATTTCAAAGGGGACTGGACGTATAAGTTCGACAAAAACCTGACTGCCCAACGGCTTTTTTATCCCCAAAACAGCGATCCGGAAAATGTGAAAATGATGCACTCGGAAATGCCTTTCCGTTTGTATTCCGGCAATGATTTTAAGGCAATTGAACTGCCTTATGGACAGCAGAACTTTGCTATGGTGATTGTTTTGCCCAATGGGCCACTTGAAGGATATCTTGAGTCATTTAGCGGGGATAAATGGGAAGAAATTACCGCTTCTCTGAATTTGATTGAGCCTTCTTCGGCCGAAGTAAGCCTGCCGAAATTTAAATTCGACTATGTAAAAGTCCTGAACGATCAGTTGAAATCCCTTGGTATGACAGATGCTTTTGTTCCTAATACCGCCAACCTTGCGGGAATATCAGATGCGGGTATTTACGTAAGCTTTGTTCAGCAAAATACCTTCGTTGACGTGAACGAGGAAGGCACCGAAGCGGCAGCAGTAACCACCATCGGTATAAATTATACAAGCATCCCTGAACCAATTGAGGTTAACAGGCCCTTTATTTTTGCCATCCGCGAACGCACCACCAATGCTTTACTTTTTATAGGTAAAGTGGAAATGCCGGAGTATTGATTAGGTAATAGGGAATAGGTTATAGGTTTAGGGTTT
>SWCC01000604.1_pt1 | contig 24039 bp, 28 predicted proteins | sample 4692971 | NCBI WGS metagenome assembly SWCC01 (sample SAMN10267277, study PRJNA491770) | bioreactor metagenome | isolation source: DHS bioreactor inoculated with subseafloor sediment | place: Japan: off Shimokita Peninsula | collected 2006-08 | reverse complement strand
TTGACAATAATATAGGTGCCGGCCAGCAGGGGCCTGTTGAAGAAATACTTTTCGGCAGCGGATGGACAAATGTGAATTTTCATAAAGATCTTTCGATGATAAAACGCGTCGCGGAGGCGTCATGTTAGGGCTCTGTTGCCGCACGAACAAACTTTCAGGAAGCGTAGAGATAAGCGGTTCAAAAAACGCGGCTCTTCCCATACTTGCCGCCTCTCTTCTCACGGATGAGAAATGCGTGCTCAGAAATGTTCCCGATCTGGAAGATGTGCGCATTATGTTTGCTCTTCTGAGAAAACTGGGTAAGAAAATAAAGTTTGAAAATAATACTGCCGAGGTGAAAGGCTCTCTGCGAAGCGGCGTTCTGCCCGAGAGGCTTGTGAGAAAACTGAGGGCTTCTGTTCTGGTCATGGGGCCGGCTCTCTCAAGGCTGGGAGAAGGTTCATTTGCTTTGCCCGGCGGCTGCGCTCTGGGAGAGAGGCCCATTGATATACATTTGAGAGGCCTTAAAGCCATGGGCGCGTCCCATTCAGTTTTGCGGGGACGTATGCTCTTTCGTCGAAGGCTGCTTAAGGGCGCGTGTATAAAACTTTCTTTTCCTTCGGTGGGCGCCACTGAAAATCTGCTGATGGCTGCTTCCTGCGCCGCAGGCGTCAGCCTTATTGAAAATGCGTCGGTGGAGCCGGAAATAATAGACCTTTGCCGTTTTCTTAAAGCCATGGGTGTGAGCATAAGGAGAAAGGGATCCGCTTATACGGTTGAGGGCAAAGCGGAACTCGGCGGCGCGGATTTTACCGTTATGCCTGACAGAATTGAAGCCGGCACTTTTCTTCTTGCCGCCGCTTCCGTCGGCGGGAAGGTGAGAGTTGAAGGCGCTGAAGCCGCTCATTTGGGCGCGCTTATGACAAAACTGAAAGCCTCCGGCGTGAAAATAAATAAAAACGGGAATTCTCTGATTATAACACCGCCTAAAAAACCGAAGCCGGTTAATATTGTTACCGGGCCGTATCCGGCCTTTCCCACGGATCTTCAGCCGCTCTGGGCGGTGTATATGATGCTTGCTGAGGGCAGAAGTCTTATAAAGGATAAAGTTTTCCCGTCTCGTTTCATGTATGTTGATGAGCTCAAGAGGCTGGGCGCGGCTATGGTGCTTAAAGACGGCGTGCTCATTATAAATAAATCCGCTCTTTCGGGCGCGAATCTTCTCGCCTGTGATTTGAGGGCGTCGGCGGCCATGATTATCGCCGGCCTCATGGCGGAGGGGCAAACACGTGTTTATAAGCTCAAGCATCTTTTCAGGGGCTATGAAAATTTTTTCGGCAAGTTGCGAAAGCTCGGCGCAAATGTTTCAATGGAGAAGCCGAAGGCGCGCCGTGGCGGAGGGAGAAAATGAGAAAACAGAATAATGTGCAAAAAACCGTTTCAGATATAATAGCGAAAGTCCGCTCCGGCGGAGACAAAGCTCTTTTCTCTTTTGAGAAAAAATTCAACGGTGTTTCTCTCAGCGGAAGAAATCTGAAATTCGTCAAAAAGGATTTTGACGCCGCTCTTAAAAGACTTTCTCCGGCGACGAGAGAAGGTTTGAAAAAAGCCGCCGGAAACATATTCTTTTATCAGAAAAAAATCCGCAATCTTTATAAAGATGTGAAAGTGAAGAGGCCCGGAGTGACGCTGACTCACCGTTGCCTCGCTGTATCAAAAACGGCGGTTTATGTTCCGGGAGGAAGATATTTTTATCCTTCTTCCGTTCTCATGAACGCCATACCCGCCGCGGCGGCAGGCGTTGGCGAAATTTATGCCGCAAGCTGCGGCGTTTCGGATGAGGTGCTGGCCGCCTGCGCTCTTTCGGGTGTTAAGGTTTTGTTCAGGATTTCGGGCGCTCAGGCGATAGCCTCTTTCGCGCTGGGGACGGAATCCGTGCCGAAGGTTGATTTTATCGCGGGGCCGGGAAACAAATATGTAACGGAAGCCAAAAGGCAGCTTTTCGGTGAAACGGGTATAGACCTTCTCGCGGGTCCCAGCGAGGTGCTTGTTATAGCTGACGGGAGCGTTCCGGAAGAATGGGTGCTCTCCGACATAGCCGCACAGCTTGAACACGCTCCCGACGCGCGGGCTTCTCTTATAACTCCGTCAAAGAAACTTTTGAATTTTATTACTTCCGTTTTCGGAAAAAAAGTGAAAGTGTTTCTTATAAAGGATCAAAAAAAGCAGATTGAAAAAGCCGATGAAATAGCTCCCGAGCATCTCATTGTGATGACGAAAAATTCCCTTGCGTATGCGGGGAGATTTAAAAATGCGGGCGCGGTGTTTCTGGGAAAGTATTCGCCCGTCGCCATGGGCGATTACGCCGCGGGGCCTTCTCACACGCTCCCGACGGGTAAGAGCGCCGTTTTTTCTTCCGGCCTCAACGCGGGTTCTTTTTTGAGGAGCTACGCGGAGATAAGTTACGGGCAGAAGGGTTTTGAATCCGATAGCGATTCCGCCGCATCTGTCGCCGAAGCCGAGGGCATGATCAATCACAAAAAATCCATAGAAATAAGGAAGGTGAAAATATGAGAAAATCAAAAGTTGAAAGAAAGACGAAAGAAACCTCCGTGAGCGTTGAGTTTTCGGCTCCCGCTTCCGGAAAAATGAAAAACCGTGTGAAGACCCCTGAGGGTTTTCTCAATCATATGCTTGAGCTTTTTGCCTATCATGGCGATTTCGATCTCATCGTGAAAGCTTCCGGCGATACAGATGTGGATATGCACCACACTGTTGAGGACACGGGAATTGTTCTTGGCGAGGCAATAGGTAAAATAGCGGTGAAGGGAAAAATAGCCAGATTCGGTTCCGCGATTGTTCCTATGGATGAGGCGCTGGCGCTTGTCGCGATTGATGTTTCTGGCCGCCCGTGGCTTGATTTCAATGTTGAGTTTACCGATATAAGAAAAGCGGATTTTGATTACAGGCTTCTGGAAGATTTTTTCAGAGCTCTTTCTGTTAAGGCGGGAATTACCATTCACATTGTTTCCCTCGCCGGAAGGGACAATCACCATGTTTGCGAAGCGGTGTTTAAAGCCTTCGGGAAAGCTCTTTCTGCGGCGCTTAAACCCTCGTCCAGAAAAGTGTCATCCACCAAAGGCCTTATCTGATGCTGATAATTCCGGCGATTGATTTGAGGAAAGGCCGGGTTGTACGTCTTTTTAAGGGGCGGCCCGAAGATGAGAAAGTTTATTTTGACGATCCCGCCGCTGTCGCGGAGTCTTTTGAGAGGCAGGGCGCGGAAAGAATACATATTGTGAATCTTGACGGGGCTTTCGGCGAAGACGATTCGCAAAATCGGGAAGCGCTCAAAAACATAAGAAAATCCACAGACGCTCTTTTGGAAGTCGGCGGAGGAATAAGGAGTTTCGCGGCGGCGCGGGAATGCCTTAAATCAGGCGCCGACAAAATAATAATAGGCTCACTTTATTTTGACGACAGTCAGACTTTCGGCGAGATTGTTTCGGAGTTCCCGGGAAAAGTCATGCTCTCCGCCGATGTCGGCGAAGGCAAAGTCAGGATACACGGCTGGAAAGATTCGTCACCTTTGACGCTTAAAGAATTTTTGACAGCTCTGCGCAACAGAAATATAAAGGAAATTGTTGTCACCCAAATAGAAAGAGACGGCACGCTTGAGGGGATAAGCGCCGGGTTTTATTCGCAGTTGTCGGAGATGACGGACATGGATATCATCGCCTCCGGCGGTGTGAGCAGCATGGAAGACATAGCCTCTCTTGCGGAAACGGGCGTTGCGGGCGTGATCACCGGCAAGGCGGTGTATGAAAACAAACTGGATTTACAGGAGGCAATAAAAAAATATGGCTCTAATTGATGAAATAAAATTTGATTCCGCGGGTCTTGTCCCGGCGGTGACGGTTGATGAAAAAGGTGAGGTACTCATGCTTGCCTATATGAACAGGGAGTCGTTTGAGAAGACGCTTGCCACCGGAAAAACGACTTTTTACTCCAGAAGCCGTCAGAAGCTCTGGACCAAGGGCGAGGAGTCGGGAAATGTTCTGGAAGTGATTGATATATATCTGGATTGCGATGGCGACACGCTGGTTGTTAAAGTGAAATCCGGCGTTCCCGCCTGCCATAAGGGCTATGCGAGCTGTTTTTTCAGAAAACGCGTAGCAGGCGCGTGGCAAATTTTCAAAGAAAAAGTTTTTGACCCGGAAAAGGCATATAAAAAATAAGTTTGGTTTTCGGAGCAGTTTCCGGCTAAATGACAGTACAAGAGTTAGGAAAAAAATTCCCGCTTGAAAACAGGATGAATCAAAAGCAGGAGTTAAGCGTAAAAAATGTTTGTTTTATCTAATTTACTGATGGCCTTGGCGCGTCTTGCGGATGTTATTCTTACCGCTGTGTACTGGCTTGTCCTTGCAAGGGCCATTTTGAGCTGGGTCAGTCCCGACCCCTATAATCCGCTGGTCCGGTTTCTTTACAGGACGACGGAACCTCTCCTGAGGCCGGTCAGAGAAAGATTGCCGGTCACCGGAATAGATGTGTCGCCAATCATTGTTTTTCTGGCGGTAATGTTTTTAAGAATATTTCTTGTGCAGACAATCGCTGATATCGCGTTGCGTTTGAGATAACAAAAATAAAAGAAAAACTTGAGATGTTTTTAAAAAAGTTTCTTGAGAATGCTCTTTGACACAAGTATTCTGATTGTAGCTCTCATAGCTCACGGAGTGCGTAAAGACCTTTTTATTTTCATAGTATGTCAAATGTCAAGATCTGACCCCCATTATTTTTGAATCATGTTTTTTATTTTGGCGTAAGCGGATGACGGGTTTTTGAGGAGTTCGTTTTCGGATATCCTTATGATTTTCCAGCCGAGTTTTTCAAGTTCCTTATTACGGAGCTTGTCTTTGATGCGCTGCTGTTTTTGCGAATGCCAGCGGTAGCCGTCGCACTCAACGTCAATGGAGCCGCGTTTTGCCGGCAGAGCGAAGTCCAGTCTGAATATTTTACCGTTTTTTCTTTTTACAACGAATTCTCTCTTAAAAGGGATTTTGTGTTTTAAAAGCATTGCCGCCAGAATGTCGTCCATGGGCATGATGTTAAAAAGTCCCCTTATGTTCCGGCATTGCCGCAGTTTTACGAGGGAAGTGAAGCCGAATGATATTCTGACACGCCCGCGGTTTAAGACAGGTTTTCTGAGTTTACTTATACGGCTGAGAAAAAACTGCAGATAAAGTTTGTTTGCGCGCGGATGCTTTTTTTCATCAGGAAGAATCTCCTTTCTTTTTTTCAGACGCCAGTATTTTATCCGGGCGTAGAGTTCTATTTTTTTCCCGTTCTTCCGAAATACGGTGCCCTGGTAAAAAGCCAGAAATTTGGGTTTTCTCCGCGGGGCGTGTTCAAGAGGAATCCTGTACCACTTTTCTTCAAGGAGAATTCCTCTGTCCCGCTTCGTTTTAAGGACGCCGACAAGCACATCGGGGCGCGGCTTTTTCATGAGCTTAAGCGTATTGTTAATCACGAAAAAATTATAATAAAAAATTGCCCCTGTATTCAAGAGGCCCCCGCCGTTTTTTAATAACGTTTGACAATAATAACGGCGAGTGTTATCATATTCATATGATTAAATCGTTTAATTGCAGGGAAACAGAGAAAATATTTAATTGTGAATTTTCAAGAAGGCTCCCTCATAATATTCAGCGAATTGCAATGCGAAAATTATGGATTATTGACGCCGCTGTTGATTTGAATGATTTGAGGATACCGGTATCAAACCATTTAGAAAGTTTAAAAGGTAATCGAAAAGGGCGGCATAGCATTAGAATAAACAAGCAATGGAGAATTTGTTTTAAATGGCACGACGGTAATGCGCACATTGTTGAAATAGCGGATTATCATTAAGGGGGCAAAATGAATGGAAAGAAAATAAAGCCGATACATCCGGGGGAGATTCTTCTGGAGGAATTTCTTAAGCCGATGGCGATTAGCCAGTATCGTATCGCTAAAGAGATTCATGTGCCGCCGCGAAGGATCAATGAGATTGTTCATGAAGTGAGGGCTATTTCCGCTAACACGGCTTTGCGGCTTGGAAAATATTTTAATATGTCCCCGCAGTTTTGGCTCAATCTTCAGGCGCATTATGATTTGGAAGTAGAAGAAAATAGAATAGGCAAGCAAATAAATAAAGAAATTCAAACATTTTCAGCTGTGTACGCAACCTGAAAATAAAGCAGGAGCTTTCATTATCTCCGTTTCCTCCTTTTTTGTGAACAAAAGTCAATAAGTCAATGAACGTCCCCCTTCGGGGCTTGACAGAAATAAGGCGCTTTGATATTATCATAAAAATGATGATAATTGTGATAAAAGGAGTAATATGAAATTATCCACAAAAATCAGGTATGGGCTGAGGGCGATGCTGGACATCGCGAAGCGCGACGCTGAGGGGACGGTGCTTTTAAGAGACGTTGCCGAAAGGCAGGACATATCGGGAAGTTATCTGGCGAATATTTTTTCTTCTCTGGTCGCCGCCAAACTTGTTGTCAGCAAAAGAGGCAGCCGCGGAGGATTTAATCTTGCGCGGGAGGCTTCGTGTATTAAATTGAGCGAAATCGCGGAAGCCATAGAGGGGCATATTGCTCTGGTGGACTGCATAGCGGATCCGCGCAAATGCGTTAAAACTGAAACTTGTGCGCTAAGAATTGTCTGGGCCCGCATGGAGCGCGCGATGAGTGAAGTGCTTGAATCAATAACATTGCAGGAACTTATAAAACTTGATGAGGCTAAAACGGGCAAGTCGGCCAAAATGTATTATATATAGACGGGGAGGATAAACAGATGAAAAAAGCGGCAGTATTATTTTCAGGGGGCGCCGACAGCATGGCGGCAGCTGTTTATTATTTGGCGAATGGTTACAGCGTTAAGCTTTTAACGTATGACAATGGAGCGGAGAGAAATTTTGAAAATTCGGCGAAGACGGCGGCAGCGATACGGAAACGCTTTCCGGGAAAAGTTTCCTGGGATCTTAAAGATTCCAGCGTTTTATTCAAAAAGACGGGGATAGTTAATGTGGCCGCCGACATAAAAGAATACGGCAATAATCTTCTCTGCTGCAGTTGTAAGCTGGCCATGCTGGCGGAAGCGATAGTTTACTGTTTGAAGAATAATGTGAAGATAATTGCCGACGGTTTTAACAGGAATCAGCTTTATTATCCCGAACAGCTTCCGGAATATATTGATATAACCGGAAGTCTTGCCGCAAGATACGGCATAAAATACGAGCATCCGATTTACGGTTTTTCCAGAGCGAAAAGAGACGCTCTGATACGCGCGACGGGCATAAAGGCGAAGCCGGCGCAGGCCTCATGTCTTTTCGCGTTCAACAGGCTTAGAAACGAAAAAGTGGGAGAATACACAAAGGCGAAAATGCCGTTGGCGGTGAGGTATATAAATAAAAATTGGCGAAAAGCGTAAAGAAAAAAGCTAAGCAAAGATGAGAGGCGGAAAATTTTTGTGTAAAAAAACGGAGGCGTAAAGTGAAAAAAATATTTAACAATGTTCTTGAGTTGATAGGCAGAACCCCTCTTGTGAAATTGTCGGCGGTAGCGGATAATCTTGAGGCGGAAGTTGTGGGGAAACTTGAATATTTCAATCCATGCGGAAGCGTTAAAGACCGGATAGGGCGAAGCATGATAGAGGCCGCTGAAAAGAAGGGTATTCTTAAAAAGGGCGCGGCAATTGTTGAGCCCACAAGCGGCAACACCGGCATAGGCCTGGCTTTTGTCTGCGCGGTTAAAGGTTATAAACTTATTCTCACAATGCCGGATACAATGAGTGCGGAGAGGAGAAATCTGCTCAAAGCTTTCGGCGCCGAAGTCATATTGACGCCGGGAGAGAAAGGCATGAAAGGGGCCATCGCGAAAGCGAAAGAGATAGTTAAGAAGAACAAGGGTTATGTTATTCTTCAGCAGTTCACAAATCCCGCGAATCCTGAAGCTCACCGCAAAACAACAGCTCTTGAAATATGGAACGACACAGGCGGTAAGGTGGATATACTCGTGGCGGGAGTGGGAACGGGCGGAACAATCACGGGAATCGCGGAGGTCATAAAAAAGAACAAGCCCGGCTTCAAAGCGGTAGCGGTTGAGCCGGATGATTCCGCGGTTCTTTCCGGCGGCGCTCCGGGCCCGCATAAGATACAGGGCATAGGCGCGGGTTTTGTTCCCGATGTGCTCAACAGAAAAATAATTGACGAAGTGATCAGGGTGTCAGGGGCAGATGCCTTTAAGACCGTTAGAGATCTTGCGCGCAAGGAAGGAATATTCGCGGGGATATCGTCGGGCGCGGCGGTTTTTGCCGCGATACAGGTGGCGAAACGAAAGGAAAACCGCGGCAAGCGTATTGTTGTGATTCTTCCTGATTCGGGAGACCGCTATCTTTCGACAGGAGTTTTTAGTGCAAATGAGTAAATATGAGGTGAGAAAATGGCCAAAGTAATTCAGCGGATTAATGAAAAGATAAGGCGCCTTGAGGAAAAATGCACTCACTGCGGCTTGTGCGCGGGGCTTTGCGCGGGGGGCGCTCTTTATGTTAACATAAAATCCAGGAAAGTGGATTTTACCGGTGAGAAGTGCACGGCCTGCGGGATGTGCGTAAAGGCTTGTCCCGTTCAGGCTATGGAGGGCGGTTTCTGATGTTTAAAAAAATATGCGAAGACATTAAGACGGTTTTTAAAGAAGACCCGGCGGCAAAAAATAAATTTGAGGTGGTCTGCTGCTATCCGGGGCTGCACGCAATCTGGGCGCACAGGATAGCGCACTGGTTTTACAAAAGAAAAGAGTTTACCATGGCGCGCATTATTTCGCACATGAGCCGTTTTTTTACGGGCATTGAAATACATCCGGGCGCCAGAATAGGCAGACGTTTTTTTATAGATCACGGCATGGGAATCGTGATAGGTGAGACGACTGAGATTGGAGAAGATGTGCTTATCTATCAGGGGGTGGTTCTCGGCGGTACAAGCAGTGAGAAAAAAAAGAGGCATCCGACTCTGGGCGACCGCGTTGTCGTGGGGGCGGGAGCCATTGTTCTGGGCGCGGTCAATATAGGCGATGACGCGCGCGTTGGCGCGGGCTCGGTTGTTATTTCGGATGTGCCGTCCGGCGCCACGATAGTCGGTGTGCCGGGGCGTGTCGGGAAAAAAGAAAAGAGCCCTCATGTTCAGGCTCTGGAGCACGGCAAACTGCCCGACCCCATAGCCGATGCCATAAATTCCGTCAGGCGGGAGCAGGAAATTCTTGAGGAAAGAATAAAAAAACTGGAGAGTAAATAAAGATAAAATGAAAAAAATATATCTTGATCACAATGCCACAACTCCGCTGTACCCTGAGGCGCTGGAGGCGATGCTGCCGTTTTACAAAGATGTTTTCGGCAACGCGTCCAGCATACACAGCTTCGGACGCGCGGCGAGAAAGGCGGTGGAGGATTCAAGAGAGACAATAGCTTCGTTTATAGGCGCGGAAGCGGATGAGATTATTTTTACAGCAGGAGGCACCGAGTCCGGTAACACTGCAATCAGAGGCGTGATGGCGGCGAACGCCTCTAAGGGTAATCACATTATAACTTCCGCCGTGGAACATCATGCCGTGTTAAACACATGCAGGTTTCTTGAAAAGAAAGGCTGTAAGGTGACATATTTGCCGGTGGATGAATCCGGAATAGTCAGTGTTGAAGAACTCAGGAAGGCAATAACGGATGAGACGGTTCTTATAACGATTATGCACGCCAATAATGAGACGGGTACGCTTCAGCCTCTCGTAGAAATAGGGGCGCTTGCCCGTGAAAAGGGAATCATATTTCACAGCGATGCCGTTCAGTCTTTTACAAAACTGCCTTTGAATGTTGATAAGATGAACGCCGCCCTGTTGTCTTTTTCGGCTCACAAAATTTACGGGCCCAAGGGCGCGGGCGCGCTGTATATAAGGAAGGGAACGAAAATGTCGCCCCTTATGCTTGGCGGCCATCATGAAAAAAACAGACGCGCGGGCACGGAAAATGTTCCGGGTATTGCCGGTTTTGCCAAAGCCGTTGAAATGGCCCGGCGTGACGGTGACGCGCTCAATAAACGTATATCGGAATTGAGAGACAGATTGTGGGCTGGTCTGAAAGATAGAATAAAAGATATTAAATTAAACGGCCATCCCGAAAACAGAACGCCTAACACGCTGAATGTCTCGTTCAAATTTGTGGAAGGTGAGTCGATTATTCTTAATCTGGATATGGAGGGCGTGGCGGTTTCATCCGGTTCCGCCTGCACGTCGGGCTCGCTGTCGGCCTCGCATGTTATGCTGGCCATGGGTTTGGATCATGCCACGGCGCAGGGCTCCATAAGGTTCAGTCTGGGGAAGGACAACACCGCGGAGGATATTGATTTTGTGACAGGGATACTTCCGGGGATAATAAGTAAACTGAGAGCAATGTCGCCGCTGTATCCGTCCGGCGGCTAAAAGAAAAAAACGGCGGAGAATATTTAGGAGAAGGCAAAAATGAAAAATATCACAGAAAAGATAAAAGAATTAAAGAAAAAAAGGAACGCCGTAATTCTGGTGCATAATTATCAGCCTCCTGAAATTCAGGACATAGCCGATTTTAGGGGGGACTCGCTCGGCTTGAGCAGAGAGGCGGCGAAGACCTCCGCTGATGTCATAGTGTTCTGCGGTGTGCATTTTATGGCCGAGACCGCCGCCATTCTTTCGCCGGACAAAACGGTGCTGCTGCCGGACAAGGACGCGGGCTGTCCGATGGCGGATATGATTGACGCCGGAAAACTCAGGGAATTAAAAAAGAAACATCCCGCAGCGGCGGTTGTCTGTTATGTTAATTCAACGGCGGAGGTAAAGGCGGAATCGGATTACTGCTGCACTTCGGCCAACGCTGTTGAGATTTTAAGCGGAATTGAAAAGAATGAAATTATTTTTGTACCGGACAAATATCTGGGAAGTTTCGCGGCGAAGAAAGCGGGCAAGAACGTGATACTCTACGACGGTTATTGTCCCGTTCACATGAAGATTCTGCCGGAGCAGCTCGTGGAAGCGAAAAATGAGCATCCTTCCGCGAAAGTGCTTGTCCATCCAGAGAGCAGGAGCGATGTTTGCGATATGGCGGACGAAATACTGTCCACATCAGGCATGGAAAAATTTGCGAGAGAAAGCGGCTGTGAAGAAATGATAATAGGCACGGAGACTGGGCTAATATACAGGCTTCAAAAAGACAACCCGGACAGGAAATTTTATCCCGCTTCTGCCGCCGCGCTGTGCTCGAATATGAAAAAAACAAGTTTGGAAAAAGTGCTATGGTCTCTTGAAGAAATGAAATACGAGATTAAAGTCAGAGAAGAAACGGCAAAAGCCGCCCGCAAGGCCATTGACAGAATGATTTCGGCGGGTTAGAAGAAGCGCCGGAAAGAATCTTTGCTTTAGAAAAAACATCTAAATATATGAGGAGGAGCCATGGAATATACTGACAAAGTGATGGAGCATTTTAGAAATCCGCGTAATGTGGGAGAGATAAAAGACGCCGACGGAATAGGCAAAGTGGGGAATCCCGTGTGTGTTTTGAAAGATACATTAGTAAACGTTAACTGCGGCGTGGAAAACATTAATTGCATTACTAAAAACCAGAAGGTGTTAAGCCATGACGGAAAATATAATACTGTATCAAGAATATTTAGTAGAAATTATTCGGGTAGGATATACTCTATTGAGATTCAAAGCCTTGGAAGACTTGCTATAACGCCGGAACATCATATCAGAGCGTTAAAGATGAGTCATTTGGATAGAAGATACAGTGTGTATAAAAATTATATACCTGATTGGTATTCTGCGTCGGAGTTAGAGAAGGGTGATGTTATTCTATATCCGATTCCGCTTGAATGCCGAAACACTGATTTTATGAAATTCAATGTGGATATTCCACAAAATGATTTTAAAAGCAAGAGATTGCCTACAAAAGTAGCAATATCAAATGATTTTCTGAAATTGATTGGTTTTTATCTTTCTGAAGGTTTTGTAAGAACGGATAAGTGTAAAGGAACCCTTGGGTTTGCTTTTGGCGGTCATGAAATAAACTACTGCAACGATGTGATTAGGTATGTTAAAGATATTTTTAACATAGAACCTGCGCCAATGGTTAAAAAAAATAATTCGATCAATATTATGTTTTATAGCGCTCGTCTTGCTAGGTTTTTCGGCAAAAATTTTGGAAAAGGAGCGGCGAATAAACATCTTCCCCATTTTGCGATATTACTTAATCCCGATAGACAAAAATATATAATTGATACGTTATGGAAAGGCGATGGTTATTTTCGTCAAAATAACGCAAAATATTGCACAATTTCAAAACAGCTTGCAATGCAGTTAAAGTTATTGTTAATGAGACAGAGGATAGTTTTCAGTTATCTTACCGTTCCCGCGCAAGGTATGCACAAAGAAAATTATCATATATATGTTCGAAGCATTCCTTCATTGAAAAAGTTAGGAGGAATTCTCGGACAAAATTACAAGCATCGGAAGAAAGAAAAAAATAGTCTCAAGGCGTGGTATGACGCCAGATATTTCTATACGCAGATTAAATCTGTCACGCCCAGAAAATTTGAAGGTAAGGTGTATAATTTGGAAGTGCAGTCCGCCCACTCCTACGCAACGCAGTCAGCATGCCTTCACAATTGCGGTGATATAATGAATCTTTACATAAAAGTGAAAGACGAAATTATAGTTGACGCCAAATTCAAAACTTTCGGATGCGGTGCCGCCATTGCCACATCGTCCATAACAACGGAGCTGGTTAAAGGCAAAACAATAGAGGAGGCGCTTAAACTCTCCAATCAGGCGGTGACAGAAGCTCTCGGCGGTCTGCCTGCGGTCAAAAGGCACTGTTCGGTTCTTGCGGAAGAGGCTCTGAAATCAGCCATAGACGATTATAGAAAAAAGAAGGCGGAGAATGGCTGAGTTTCTTTTAACGCTCAAGCATTATGCCGTTGAGGTTATACCGTCGCTGGCGGCGGCCTATTTATACACCGTGCTGTTTTAATGGAAAACAAAAAAATAGCCGTTGCCATGAGCGGGGGTGTTGATTCCTCTGTCGCCGCGGCGCTGCTCATAGAAAAAGGTTTTGAGGTTATAGGCCTCACCATGAAACTTCCCGGCGCTGAGGCCGCATCCGGCGGGAAATGCAGCGGGAGCAAGGCGATAGACGACGCGCGGGCGGTCGGGGCGAAACTGAATATCCCTGTTTACGTTATAAACTGCGAAAAGCAGTTTGATGAGCGGGTCATAAATTATTTTTGTGACGAATACTCGCATGGCAAAACGCCCAACCCCTGCGTTGTATGCAACAAAGAATTGAAATTCGGGAAATTGCTTGATAAGGCGAAAGAGTTAGGTGCGGATTTTCTGGCCACCGGCCATTACGCGCGCGTGGATTACGACGCTAAAAAGCGCAGATACATTCTGAAAAAGGCGAAAGACGCTTCCAGGGATCAGTCTTATTTTCTTTTTTCGCTTAATCAGGAGCAGTTGAAAAGCGCGCTTTTTCCGCTCACTGAAATCACAAAAGTTGAGGTGCGGCGCCTTGCGAAAAAGCTGGATATGAAAATCCACGATAAAAAGGAAAGTCAGGAAATCTGTTTTGTTGACGGCAAATATCAGGATTTTATGAAAGCGCGCGGCGTATCCGGCGGCTTCCGTCCGGGGAATATAATTGACGGCGGGGGAAATATCACCGGAGAACATCATGGCCTTGCGTATTACACGATTGGCCAGAGAAAAGGCATAGGCGCTCACGGGGCGCTGCGCTATGTCACGGAAATAGACGCCGGAAAAAACGCCGTTATTATCGGCGAGGCTTGCGACCTTATGCACCGAATTATCACTGTCGGAAATCTCAACTGGATAGACAGGGAAAAATTAACATCACCCCTGCGCGCGAAAGTGCGAATCAGATACAAGCACACCGAACAGAGCGCTCTGATTGAGCCATCCGCCGGCGGAAGGGTCATCGTCACTTTTGACAGCCCCCAGAGGGCGCCCGCCCCCGGTCAGGCCGCCGTGTTTTATGACGGCGACGCCGTTCTCGGCGGCGGCATCATAGAGAAATCAAAAAGTTCGGTGTAAAGTTCGGGGTAAACTTCGGTGTAAAGTACGGTCTAAAGTTCGGTGTAAAAGGCACACGAAAAATGTGTGCCTCGCGTTTAACGAAAAAGAAACTCCGCTGTTTCAAAAGCTGAAAAAATTAAAATCGCGGGAAATCAAAAAGACCATAGCGATATTTTCCTACAATCAGCTGATAAAAGTTTCAAAAAAAGAAGACAGGCATCCCACGGAACTGATTAAGATGCTGCTTGCGGAAAAGTTAATCCATAAGGGGCCGTTCATAAAAAGGTCTGTCAGATTTAATCCGGCCAAAGTAAAAAAATGGATCGGCTATTTAAAAAAGAATAACAAAAAACCCGACATTGTAATCGCTGATTTTCTGGCAGGCATAGGGGGAGTGGAAGAATGAAAAAGAAAATTAAAAAAGCTGAAACCGAACCGAAAAAAGTTGTAATTCTGGGCTATGAAATCAGCCCTGTTCACAAGCCGAGACTCTACAAAATAGCTTTAGAAAATCCGGGCTGGGTTGAAATGCAAGTCAAGGGTATGATGGGAAAACAGGGTTTTAAGACCCCCGGCATGCCGCTGGCGATCCTGGACAGCGATTTATAGAAAAAAGGAGGAATACTTTTATGAGCAAAGGCGAAATTGTAATTTTTAAACCGAAAGGGAGTAGCTCAGGCCTGAGAGTTAAATTGGAAAATGAAAGCTTATGGCTAACTCAGAAGCAGTTTTCAGAATTATTTGATACAGAGCGCAGTGTAATCACAAAACACATCAATAATATACTCAAAACAAAGGAGCTTCAAAGGCATTCAGTATGTGCAAAATTTGCACATACTGCCGCAGATGGAAAAAACTATCAAGTGCGGTACTACAATTTAGATATGATTATTTCTGTCGGGTATAGGGTAAATTCTAAACAAGGTACGCAATTCCGTATTTGGGCGACGCAGGTGCTCAAGGATCATATTATCAAGGGTTATTCAATCAATGAAAGACGGCTGAAAGAGCAGAATGAGCGGCTTATTGAATTGCAGAAAACAGCCAATCTTATGGGCAGGCTCCTTGAAAACAGGAATTCGCTCTTACTTATGATAAAGCAAGGCGGGCAATTGACAAACTCGGGGAACAATTAAGCAAAAAAGGCGACATCCTGGGATTGTTTGGTATAGAGAAGGATGAGTCTTTCAAAAGTTCTCTTGGGGCGATCTATCAGACTTTGGACGGGCGGAGGTTATATGCGAGCGTTGAGGAACGCGTTGCGCATCTTCTGTATTTTGTTATAAAGAATCACTCATTTGTAGACGGCAACAAACGCATTGGCGCTTTATGGGAAAAGAATATATGCCTTTTTTCTTGACAGACGTGAGCTTGTTAAGTAAACTTTACATATGTTAAGTGAGGTTAACGCTAATGGCTATTGATAAAGCGCTTGATACTGTGCTGAGCACAAACTCAAAGATAAGTATTGTGCGGCTTTTTGTCACGAGGAGGCATGATTTTATCTCTTCGGGACGGGAAATAGCAAGGTTGACCGGGGTAACTCCTCCCGCCGCGCACGCGTCCCTAAAAGAACTTTACAATGAAGGCATTCTTAAGAGGGATATCATCGGGAAACAGCACATATACCGGCTTAATATGAAGAGCAGAATTGTAAAAACTATTCTTGTTCCCGCATTCAGGAATGAACAATCGGTTATGAAGGACATAAGCGATTTTATTAAGAAGAAGGTAAAAGACAAAAAAATCAGCGCGGAAGTAGTGTCTGTTATTCTATATGGAAGCATGCATACAGGTCGCGGTATAAAAAAAGGGGATGTCGATATTGCTGTCATTGTTAAAGATGCAAAGTGCGTAAAACGAATAAAAAGTGTGTTTGACGGTGACATAGCGGAAGCATTCTATGAATATTTCAGCGTGCATCTTGATGTTTATATAAAAACAAAAAACCGTTTTAAGGAAATGGTGAAGATGAACATGCCTCCTGTTTCCACTCTCATGAAGTCTTATTCGGTTATATGCGGAAAAGATCCCGGGGATTTAGACAGATGACGCCAAAAAAACAAAAGATAAAACAGGAAGATAAATCAAAAGCTTTGGCATTTTTAAAGAAAGCAGAAGACAACTGTAACAAGATGCGGCGGGCTCTCAAAGAAGAAAATTTTAATGCCGCCGGTACTTTGGCGGTTCAATGCGCGATTTCCTCCGCGGACGCAATATGCGTTTATGAAAAGGGAGTGCGTTCCATATCCCCCGATCATTTTGATGCCTGTGAATTGGTGAAATCAATTACACTTCGTGAGGCTAAGGAAAAAAGCGGTAGCTTGAGAAGGATTATAGCAAAGAAAAATCTGATCCAATATGAGAGCCGGAGTATATACAAACCGGAAGCTCAGGATATTGTCAAAAAGGCTGATAGATTTTATAAATGGGTTAAATCGGTAATAGGGCAGTGACGGAGGGCAGTATAGAAAAATCCCTGCTGTATTTCGTTTAAATACGGGGATTTGCTAAAATGAAAAAGATGAAACTTATCAAGATAGCATTCATAGGAACTCACGGCGTGGGAAAAACAACGCTGATGTATCAGCTGGCGGGCAAACTGAAAATGAAAGGCGCCGACTCCGACGCTCTCCGTGAAATAGCCCGCAACTGCCCGTTCGCCGTAAATAAAGAGACGACAAAAAACGGACAGAGATGGATACTCTTCACGCAGATAACCAAGGAGCTCGACTGGCTCGCGTCCAAGTACAGCGAAAAAGGCCGCGGGCTCAAAACGCTTATCTGCGACAGATCCGTTCTGGATAATTACGCTTATTATGTGAATGCCGTCGGGAGGGATCCCGTCATAGAGCCGCTGGTCAGGGAATGGGTTGATTCCTACGATTACCTTATATACGTTCCCCCGCAGAGTAACGGCAAGATAGAGGAAGACGGTTTCAGGGACACCACGGCGGCTTTTCAGTTGAAAATTGATAAACTCATTCTGGAAATGTGCGAAGAGTTCGGCGTAAAGCCGGTAATGCTCAACCCTGCCAAGAAAGACCGATGGCTCCCCGACCTGACGAGGTTGTGCCGGAAGATTGTCGGCGCCAAATGAATTTTAGTAGAGGCCCAAGTAGAGGCCCAAGTTGAGGCCCAACTCGAGGCCCAAGTCACGCCCACAGTCACACCCCCAGTCACACCCCAAGTTACGCTCGAAATTCAGCGGTTATTATTTGTCTTTAAGGGGAATGAAGAAATAATGGCGGCAAACTATATTCAGGAAAGTGGTATTGTCTGAGTATCTGGCGAAAAGTTCGGAATAAGGTTCGGAATAAATGTCGGAATAAATGTCGGAATAAATGTCGGAATAAACGTCGGAATAAATGTCGGAATAAAATGGAGATTAGTTAAGAAGACTTGTTTATATTCTGCTGGTCTTGCATGCTGATAAGCAACTTAATAGAAAAAGAATTAGGATAAAAAAAAGAGAGGGGCATTACCTATGGACGGAACCCTTCGGATGGCCCCCCATCGTGATTCTAATGTAGTATAGCCTATTTGAGCGTTTTGTCAAATATGCGGCCATGGCGCGCGAAGTGAAGTCTTTGTGCATTTCCTTGAGCCGCCATAATTTGGTAAAATGAAAATATGAAGAGGTTGAAAAGTAAGAAAGGCATGACATTTTTGAATCTTGTCGCATCAATCAAACAGGCGCATAAACAGTTTTTTGCGCAGGCAACAAAAGCCGTCAATGTAAATTTGACTTTGCGTAATTGGGTTATAGGATTGCATATATTGGAATACGAACAAGGAGGAATTGACCGCGCTGGATATGGCGCCCGGATTCTGGAAAGATTAGCCGGTGTCCTGCATAAAGAGCTTGATCAGTGCTACAGTGATCGTTATTTGCGTTTATGCAGACAATTTTATGCGACATACCCCCAAATTCGGAAATCACTGATTTCCGAATCAAGGCTGATTCAAAATTGGAAATCACCGATTTCCGGATTGAAAAAATCCGCGCATGTTACATCTACCAAAAATACTGCTATATCGGTTCCGGTAGAAGAACTTATCGGAAAACTTTCATTTACTCATTTCATAGAGCTTTTAAAATGCGAGACTCCGCTGAAGCGTGTTTTCTATGAACACGAATGCATTCAGGGAAATTGGTCAGTGAGGGAGCTTAAGCGTCAGATAGTAACTTTATATTTTGAACGCTCAGGTTTATCAAAAAATAAAAAAAAACTTAAGGAATTGATGGCAAAGAAAGCTGAAATTGATACCCCTGAATTTGCAGTGCGTGACCCGTATGTTTTTGAATTTCTCAGGTTAAAATCCAGAGAGGTAATGAGTGAATCTCATCTTGAGGATGCTCTTTTGGACAGGTTGCAGGAGTTTCTTCTTGAACTCGGTCACGGTTTTTGTTTTGAAGCGCGGCAGAAACGTATCATGCTTGAGGATGAACATGCCTTTGTTGATCTCGTCTTTTATCATCGTATACTCAAGTGTCATATATTAATTGAACTAAAAAACGATGAATTCAAATATGCGCATGTTGGTCAGCTCAATACATATGTCAACTGGTATAGAAAACACGCAATGACCGCAGGGGATAATCCTCCGATTGGAATTTTGCTGTGTACACGTAAAAACCATACGAAAGTGGAATATGCTCTGGCAGGCATGGACAACAAATTATTTGTTAAAAAATACCAGCTTGAGTTGCCGAAGAAAAAAGAAATGTTGAAATTTCTAAAAGAGCAGTTGAAATAAACGAGAGGGAGTAGGAATATGAGTTCAACTCAACAGAGGATATTAACTCACCTTGTAGCATTTATTGCCGGTGTTATCGCTCTCCCGCTCGGGATATTCATAACATTCAAAGTTGCGCCAAATGCCATTCCCCGAATATTTCGAAAGGCAACAGCCCCTAAAAGAAATATTGATCGCGGAGTAGCCGCCCTCAAAAAAGCAAAAACAGAACAGGAAAGGTTTTATTATCTTGGTGGCGCGGCAAAGGAATTGTTTAATGTCGGACAACTATCAGAGGCAAAGAAGTGCGCGGAGGAATTAGTAAGTTTGACGCCCCAATATAAAGAATAAAGACGACTGGAATTATGGAAATGCAATACAGGATGCGAATTTAATCTTTGGCCGCATTGCCGTTAGAGAGGGAAATATTGAAGCCGCAAAAGCATATTTGTTAGCGTCGGCAAAATCTTCAGGTTCTCCTCAGATGAACAGTTTTGGCCCCAATGTTTCTTTAGCCAATGATCTTTTAGAAAAGGGTGAAAGAGATACCGTCGTTGAATATTTTGAGGCGTGTAAAAAGTTTTGGAAAATGGATCGCGGCAGATTAGATGATTGGATAGCGCTTGTAAAGGACGGGGAAACGCCATATTTCGGGGGCAATCTTCGTTATTAACAAGGTGCTGGAAAAAACAAATAAAAGTGGTAAGTTGAAAAACGATAGGGGGTGAAAATGGATAGAATTACTAAAAGTTTCCTTACGGATTTTACAGTTTCTCACGGTTTTGAATATGAAAAAGATGAAACCAAACAATTTGAACATTTTGTTAATTTTACATTGCTTGAAAATAAAACGGAAGAACGTTTCGATGTTGAATCTTTAAACATCGGCAAGGATAATACTCTAGGTTTGGATGGATTTGCTTTAGTATTAAACAGACAAGTTATTGAAAATCAAGATATGCTGGAGGGTTTTTTAAAATGCCATTCATCTGTTCACGCAGATATTATTTTTATCCAGTCAAAGGTTTCAAAGCATTTTGATGTGAAAGAAATTGGAGGATTTGGGTGGGCTGTTTCTGATTTTATTAGCGAAAAACCTAAAATAAAATGGTCAAAAATAGCAAAAGCTAAAATTAAACTTTTTAATAAGCTTTTTGAAAACATAAGATCGTTAAAGGAAAACCCTGTTTGCCATTTATACTATGTTTCTCTAGGAAGTAATAAAAATGATCAGAATATTGAAGCGAAAATGTCTGAAATTAAAAAAAATATTGCAAATGAAAATTTATTCTCAAGTATTGAAATTAAATTAATTGATGCGCTAGAAATCCAAAAATTGTATAAAAAAATCGGACAAGCAGTTACCAAATCGTTTGAATTTCCAGCAAGAGTAACAGCGCCTATTATTTCAGATGTTAAGGAAGCATATTTGGGAATTATTGATGCGCAAACGATTATTAAACTAATGACGGATGACAATGGAAACTTAATACCAAATGTTTTTTATGATAATGTAAGAGATTTTCAAGGAGAGAACAAAGTAAACAAGGAAATAAAAAAAACCTTAGAAACTGATGATAAAGAAGCATTTGTTGTCTTAAATAATGGGATAGCAATTGTTGCGGAATCAATGCGAACTACTCGTGATAAATTTACTATTACAAATTACCAAATTATAAACGGATGTCAAACTGCGCATATTCTTTTTGAAAATCAAACTATTATAAATCCTAAGGTTAAGCTGCCTCTCAAATTAATTTCTAGCAGCAATCAAGCATTGACAGCTAAGCTTATTCGTTCAACAAATAGACAAACGGAAATTAAAGAACAGGATTTAATTGCTTTTTCCGATTTTCAAAAAAGCCTTGAAGATTATTATAATACTTTCTCTGGGAAGCAACGACTTTTTTATGAAAGACGATCAAAACAATATAACAGTAAAGGCGTAGAAAAAAAGAGAATTGTAGATAAAACGACACAAATTAAAACGGTGTCGAGCTTATTTTTTGATAAACCAGATATGGCAACAAGATATTTCGGAACTCTATTTACGGAGTTTGGACAGAAACTTTTTAAGGAAAACCACTCAATGTTGCCATATTACACTGCATCGTATGCTTTGTATAATTTAGATAAGATATTCAGGAAAAGGGACCTAGATAGGAAATATAGAAAATTAAGATATTTTATTCTTATGATGTTACGTTACGAAATAATGAAACAAGGGTGCCCCCCGTTTGAAAATAAAAAAATAGAGGGATATTGCAATGAATTTTTACAAATAATCAATTCGACTGAAAAATTCAAAAAAATTATAAATAGAATAATAAAAAAAATAGATTCACTAAAGTTGGATTTGTCCGATAATGATTTGTCAAAATCGAGGAGATTAGTTAAGCAATGTATAAAAAAATACTTTGTTAAAAATACATAAAAAACGTCCTTGATATTGAGAGAGGAAAAAGTAATGGGTAAATTTTTTAATGCGAAATGCCTGTGTGCGGTAGTCCTGAGCGGGGTCGAAGGGTTGATGGGAGGAAAATTGAAATGAAAAAAAATCTAAAAAACATAACCGTTCCGGTTTCTACAAAAAAATATCTCAAAGGGTCAGAGTGGAGAAAATGGGACTTACATGTTCACACTCCAGAGACCCTTAAAGCGGATAACTATAAGGGCTCAAATCCACAACAAAAATGGAATGAGTTTTGTAAGACTATTAACGCTAATAAGGATAAAGATATTGCGGTTATTGGTATAACAGATTACTTACTAATAGATAATTACAAAAAATTTATTTCATTAGTTGAGGATGGAAGCATAAAAAAGAAATTTGATTTAATTATTCCAAATATTGAATTAAGACTGTCACCGACAACAGGCTCAGGGAAAGCTATTAATGTGCATTGCCTGTTTGACCCTGTTTTTGTGGATCAGCTTGATGACCGTTTTTATTCAAAGTTAAAATTTAAGGACGGGAGAACAGAACATATTGCTACTAAACGTGGTTTAATTCGTTTAGGCAAAACCATAGATAGCTCCTATTCAGATGCAGTTGCATACAGAGAAGGAGCACGACAGTTTATTGTTGATATAGATGCCCTTAAAACAGTGTTTGACGATGATAGAGAGTTAAGAGAATATTGTATTGTGGTTGTTGCTAATGGTTCTAAGGATGGCGTTAGTGGAATAGTTAAACATGCGGAATATTTTACAGGTCCAGAAAGTGATCTAGATCTTAAAAGACGAAGTATTTATAAGTTATCGCAGGCTATATTTTCTGGTAGGCCTGGAGATAGAAAATATTTTATTGGCAATGATATAGATGATAAGAACACTGTAATCCACAAATGTGGGTCATTGAAACCTTGTATTCATGGTAGTGATGCACACACAAATGAGAAAGTATTTAATCCTGATCTGAATAGATTTTGTTGGTTAAAAGCAGATACTACATTTGATGGATTGAAGCAGGTAATCTATGAACCCGAAGAAAGAGTATTTATAGGTAAAGAACCTGCGTTATTAGGTAGAGTTCATAGTAAAAAAACAAGATATATTAAATCACTTAAAATCACCAAAAAAAAAGGATATAAGAATGAAAAAGGTATATGGTTTACGAATGTAAACATTGTGCTCAATAAAGAACTTATTGCAATTATTGGCAATAAAGGCAGTGGAAAAAGTGCGATTGCAGATACAATTGGATTGTTAGGTAATACCCAGAATGCGGGGAAAAATCATGAGAATTTTTCTTTTTTAAACAATGTGCCTAACAAGAAAAAATTTAGAAAAAAGGGATTTGCTGAAAATTTTGAGGCAAAGCTTGAATGGGAACATGGCAAAATAATTTCCAAGATGCTTGATAGTGAAATCGACAGGACACAAAAAGAGAAGGTTAAATATTTGCCACAGAATTACTTTGAGACACTAACAAATGATTTAGAGGGACAGGGGTTTGAAAACACGCTCAAAAGCGTAATATTCTTACATATTCCCGACGCAAAAAGATATTCAAAGGAAACTTTTGAAGAACTCGAAGGATACAAAAGTAGTGTTATAGAAAAAGACATTCTCCGAATCAAAGAAAAAATAAATAGAATTAGCAATGAAATTATTGGTCTTGAACAAAAAAAATATCCAGATTATATTAAGAACATTGAAAGTAAATACAATGAGAAAAAACAAGAATTAGATGAGCATAAAAAAATAAAACCTAAGACTATTTCCAATCCAGCGAATAATAGTAGCAGGACTAAGAAAAAGGTAAAAAGTTTTGAGCAAATCGAGAATTTGAGTGAACAAATGAAACTTCTTGAAAAGCAGATTCTAGTTGAAGATTCTAAGAGAACAAAATTAATCTCCGAAAAGGAAGATGTCGAGCAAATATTTGAGGAACTAAGACAGTTTGATAGCCAAATAAAATCTTACATAAAGGAAAATCGATCTAGATTAAAAAAGTACAAGATTGATATTGAAAACGTATTTGTATTGAAGTTCGAGAAGCAAATATTTAAGAGGAAAATTGATAGTATTCAATCTAAAATTGACAATTTAGATTTAATTCTAAAGTCAGCGGAAGAGATAGAATACGAATATAAAGATGATGTAATCCAAAAGCGAAAAATGATGAAGAGGAGTCTTGTTTCTAAAAAATATATGTTGGACAATAAAATTAATAAGTTAAAGGACAAGCTCACAGAATCTGAAAGAGAATATCAGGAAAATAAGGAAAAATTAATAAATTGGGAAAAAAGGAGAAAAGAAATAGAGGGAGATAAAGATGCTCCAAAGGAAACGCTAGATACAGTTGAGTACTATAAAGCAGAAAAGAGATTTGTTGAAAATGAGTTGCTACAAATTCTAGCAAAACGGAAAAGAGATCGAATAGAAGAGTCACTAAAAATATTTGATAAGAAAAAAGATATTCTTAACTTGTACGATGAATTTAAATCGTCTATAGATAAGGAAATTACACAAAATAAAGACGCTATGAGAAAATTTAAAATGAACATAGATGTATCTTTTAAGCTTGAAAATAATTTCTTCGCTCATTTTCTTGAGTTTATTGATAAAAGAAAAGAGGGCTCATTCCACACAAAAGGAGATGGTGAAAAAAATTTAAATAAAATATTTGAGGATAAAGTATTAACAGACAGAGAAAATATCA
>SWCC01000131.1_pt1 | contig 24057 bp, 15 predicted proteins | sample 4692971 | NCBI WGS metagenome assembly SWCC01 (sample SAMN10267277, study PRJNA491770) | bioreactor metagenome | isolation source: DHS bioreactor inoculated with subseafloor sediment | place: Japan: off Shimokita Peninsula | collected 2006-08 | reverse complement strand
AAAAAAACACCAAAATCATATGTGTTATTTCAAAACTACCCAAATCCATTTAATCCAAGCACCACTATAAAATATTCTATTCCCGCTTCTGTCATGCCGAACTCGTTTCAGCATCAAAATAATGAGATTCCGGATCAAGGCCGGAATGACAATATGAAAGTACAACTTAACATATATGATCTGTTGGGAAGTGAAGTTTCAACACTAGTTAATAAAGAACAACCACCAGGTAATTACGAGATAGAGTTTGATGGTTCAGAATTAACAAGTGGAATATATTTTTACAGGCTTCAAGCAGGGGATCCCGCATCAAGTGCGGGACAGGTTTATGTAGATATAAAGAAGATGATATTGTTGAAGTAAGCTTAGTAATCTATTGCAATTTCTTAAATTTAAAACTTCGGATTATACATCAGTACAAAGGAGAGAACAATGAAAACAAGTACAAAGGAAATTGTTTATTGGACCCCGAGAGTTATATGCATCCTTTTTGCATTTTTTATGAGTTTGTTTTCTTTTGATGTGTTCAGTGAAGGTTATGGCTTTTGGGAAACAATTATTGCTCTTCTAACTAAATTACTCCCAGTAATTATTCTGATAATTTTATTAGTCATATCATGGCGATGGGAATGGGTTGGTGCTATTTCTTTCAACTTTATTGGATTTGTTTATGTAGTATATAATTGGGGGAAAATTCCATTTGTTACTCATTTAGGTATCACTGGACCTATGTTTGTTGTTGGTATTTTATTTTTCCTCAATTGGATTTATAAAGACGAAATAAGTATTAGAATAAGTATTAGATAGTTGAGATTACAATGATCAAATCGATGAAGATGATTTTCCTTAAGTAAAGTTTACTATTGGAACTAATATTCTGTCTATATTTTTCAGAAAAAAATATTCTCTTAAATTGTGCTGGATGAAGAAATATATATTCTCAATAGATTTGTAAACCTAATTAAAATTCTTTCAACCAGCTCACCCAGAATTCGAATTTTAAAGAATATTGTTATTCCTTCAATTAATTATAAGAAAATTATTATAGGAAGCGTAAGCTGAATTTATGTAGTGATTTCTCCATTTAAAATAAGTTTCCCCTCAATAGTTTTTCCTATAGAAAATTTTGAATCTTTGTAAGAGATTTATTTTGTTAATTAATAGTTTACTTTTACTTAGTTGATGTGATTGTCAATAGTTAGGGGGTACTATAGATAATCACACCACATGTCTTATAATTTAATATATTTAAGTGTTGACATAAGCTAATTATATACTTATTATATATTTATAAAATAACTCCTCCTTGAGTGAAACGTTCAGTAATAATCAATAGAACTTTCTCTCCCACAATTATCGTGTTTATCCCAAGGGAAACAAAAATTAACAATTTTTAATTTGGGAGGTGAACATGAAAAGCTTTTTACCTTTTTTAATGCATCCCTTGAATGTATATAAACTCAACAATTCGTTGATAAAAATATTTGTTTATCTAACAGTCATTTTTATGCAAATTAATTATGCACAAGAAGGTTGGTATGAACAACTAGGTGATACAAAAAACCTTAATTGTATTCAATTCATTGATAATAATATTGGATGGACAGTAGGTGACGGAGGAACAATATTGAATTCAAACGATGGTGGAATGACATGGGAACAGTCAAATGGTGAAATTAATGGTGATTGTAATTCAGTATTTTTTCTAAATGATGAAATGGGTTGGATGACCGAATACGGATGGATTTTATCTACTGTAGATGGAGGTAATTCCTGGGCGTATCAATATAAGGTAGATTTCAGTCCACTTTTATTCTCAATATTTTTTACAGATTCCGATCATGGATGGGTCATCGGTATGTATAGTTATATTATGAGAACGGTAGACGGAGGAAATACTTGGACAGAGGAACAAAGTGGATCAAATACAAATTTTACATCAGTATTCTTTGTTGATTCGACAACAGGCTGGATTGTTGGAAATGATTTTTCTGCAGACGAAGGAATGATTTTACATACTATTGATGGCGGAATAAACTGGACATCACAAATTAGTGGATGTAACTTGACTCTTAACTCGGTTTATTTTATAAATAGAGAAATTGGCTGGGTTTTTGGCGGGCCTGATACTTTATTAAAAACAACTAACGGTGGAGAGGATTGGAATAAAAATGAAATTGGATTGGGCTGGTCATATTTTAATTCTGCATGTTTTATTGATGAAAACATAGGATGGGCTGTCGGTGACTTTGGAAATGTTATTCACACTTTAGATGGAGGAGAAAATTGGAGCTATCAAGAGAGTGGAATAACCAATAGATTGAATTCGGTCTGTTTCATTGATGAGAATAATGGCTGGATCGCTGGAGGAAGTTTATCGGAACCTAATTCCGGGATTATTCTAAAAACCACAAACGGAGGTTTGACTTACATAGAAGAAGAAGGACAAGAGACTATTCCAATAGACTTTGCTCTACTCCAGAATTATCCTAATCCATTTAATTCAACAACAAATATTTCTTACACTTTATCAAGAAAAAGTAATGTGTTGATAACAATTTATGATTTAATGGGAAAAATAATAAATGTTGCCGCTAGTGGAATACGAAAAGAAGGTGAACACAATATAGTGTGGGAAAACGATAATCTTGCTTCAGGAATATATTTTTACAGATTTGAAGCTACTACAGTTGAGGAACAAAACACATTTGTATCTACAAAAAAAATGATTCTCTTAAAATAAATAACTACCTGTATAATGAAGAAATAATAAGGATATTTCAATTTATGTGAAAATCTAAGTAAGCTTTACTAATGTTATATTAACCATTGTACTTACTTTTTAGAATTTTCAAAGTATCATGTAAAATTCAATTCACCATAATCGTCTGGGGAAAGAAGGTGAAAAGATTAATATATTCATTTATTGCTGGTCTATTAACAACATTTTTTGTTTTTCCTCAAAATAACCAAAGTAGTAAGTCCATTATAAAACAGGTTTCTATCAGACCAATCATTATAAGTGGTAAAACTACAAAAGCTAGTAAGGAAAGTAATAAAATTGAGCCCGTTCTAAGATATATTCAAGAGAAAGCTTCCAATCTTAATCTTAGTAATAATAGAAACTTAGAACAATTCATTAAAACTAATCAGATTTTGCCGATGACAAAAACATTGGATAATCTGATAATAATTCCAGTTCTTATAAAATCCCAAAATACTAGCCTTACTGAAAATCTCATTCGAGAAAACGGCGGAAATGTATCTACAATTGCAGGTAATATTTTGGTGGCTGAAATTGCGTTATCTTCAATTAGTAAAATCGTAAATAATAAAGAAACCATTTTTATTGAATCCAGTAAGTATTACCAAACCTGTTTGGATATAAGTCATACTGAAATTAAAGCTGACAAAGTCCATACTGGATTTCAATTACCAGGTTCGTATAGAGGAAAAGAAGTTATTGTTGGGATTGTAGATAGTGGGATTGATTGGAAACACGAGAATTTTGTTGACGAAGAGGGAAGTCGAATTTTATACATCTGGGATATGTCGGAAAATTTGAATTATCCCCTTAATTATGATTATGGAACCGAGTATACTAAATCTGAAATAGATTCTAATCTTTGCCAAGAAATAGATTCCCACGGTCATGGTACTCATGTTGCTTCAATAGCTGCGGGAAATGATAATTCTTTATATGGTTATACCGGAATAGCCCCCAAAGCCGATATAATATGTGTTAAAACGGAAATTGAAGGAAGTATATATGATAATAATGTAATTGATGGTTGTAACTATATATTTTCAAAAGCTGAAGACTTAGGAAAACCGGCCGTTATTAATATTAGCCTAGGACATAACTCCGGACCTCATGATGGAACAAGTCTTAGCGATCAGGCATACAGTAACCTCACAGGACCCGGAAAAATAATTGTTACATCCGCGGGTAACTCAGGTTCCAATTTTCATCATTTAAGCTATGAAACAAATGGTATTGACTATAATTCTTCATATAAAACTTTTTTAAGTATCCCGGACACAGCTATATTTGTTTTTATAGACATGTGGTATGATACTGGAAATATCTCGGTCGGAATTGCCGCTTTTGATTCAAGTTATCAACTAATTGGATACACTGAACCAGTTTCTCCAGGAGAAAAGATATTCTCGGTACCTTTCAGATTTAACGAACAAAATTATGCATACGTAACAGTTGATGCAACAACAACAAATAACCCGAATAATAATTCAAAAAATGTGTCTGTTAATATTAGTCGAAGTCAACTACCTCTTGACACAGTAATTTGGGCACTTTATACTTTTGGAACAGGTAAATTCGATGCCTGGATATGGGGAACATTCGGTACTTTTTCATCGCTATCTGATCTAGATAATAGAATAATGCCAGCTGATAATATTAGAACAATTGGTGAACCCGGCACTGCAAAGCAAGTAATCTGCGTAGGTTCTTATGTAACCAAAAATGAGTGGATTGATATTGACGGGAATGTTCAAAACCAGTTTTTGCCAGATAATAACCTACCGGTATATGGAGATATTTCTTTCTTCAGTAGTATTGGACCTACAAGAGATAATAGACTTAAGCCTGATTTAGTTGCACCCGGCGAAGTAATCATTGCCGCGTTATCTAGCAATATGGAAGATGTGCCTCGTAAAAATATACTTCTTGGAGGCAAACATCTAAGATTAAGAGGTACCAGTATGGCATGCCCTCACGTAACCGGGACTGTTGCACTAATGCTTGAATCAGCTCCACATTTGAGTTACAGTGATATTTATGACTTGCTAATCTATTCTTCTAGAAAAGATAGTTTTACAGGTTTACAAGCAAATAATATATTTGGACATGGGAAAATTGATGCATTACAAGCTATCCAAGACATAATCGCCACCGATGTAAAAATTAATCATGATTCTGTTCCTCAAAGATTTACTCTAATGCAGAATTATCCAAATCCTTTTAATATATCTACAACCATTAAATATAACATACCTCCTTTTGCAAATAATCATAACAAAAGTATTAATGTAATTTTGCGGATCTATGATGTACTAGGAAATAAAATAGATACTTTAATTAAAAAGAAACAATCCTCTGGTAATTATTCAACTAGATATTATGCATCTAACTTATCAAGTGGAATATACTTTTATAAAATAAATGCAGGAAGCTTTTCTGAAGCTAGAAAAATGATTGTATTGAAATAAATTTTGCACAACATATTTTATAACAAAAATTCAGAGAAGAATTCTTAAATCTTGTATAGTTATTCTACGGTTCTTTTATCATGCTTCTGCTGAGATATTAATTAGAACTCAAGGAGGATAAAATGTTTGATTCAAAAAGTTTTCAGAAATTAAGGAAAACAGCACCCTTTATTTTATTCCTGTTAACAGCAATTTTTACGTTGATTTTCTTTCAAAATTACCATCAAACAATTAAGGATGCACATTTTATATCTTATGAAAATATTGCAAATAACTTTGCTGTTAGCCCACGTAGTTTTGAGATGAATAACGGTCAAGTTAATGATCATGTTAAATTTCTTTCAAGGGGAGAAGGATATTCACTTTTTTTAACGGAGTCAGAAGCAGTATTAAAACTCAAATGTGAAAAAGATAAAAATTTAATTCGATCATGTGAAACCTCATATGTACTCAACATGAAGATAATTGGTTCCAATTCTGATCCAATAATTAAAGGGTTGGATGAGCTGTCGGGAAAAAGTAATTATTTAATAGGGAATGACAAGAATAAATGGCGAACTGATATACCAAACTATGCAAAAGTTCAATACCAAAATATTTATTCCGGGATTGATCTAGTTTACTATGGCAACCAAAAACATTTGGAATATGACTTTATCGTCTCTCCAGAAGTTGATCCGAATATTATTAAACTAGGTTTTGAAGGTGCTAAAGAAATTATTATTGATGATAGTAAAAACCTCACTTTAGTTACGGATGGAGGAAATGTAATCCTAAAATCTCCAAACATATATCAACAGCAAGATAATATAATGCAAAAAATAGTAGGAGAATATGAGTTAGATGATAATTTGCAAGTTTGTTTTAATGTAGGACACTATGATAAAAGCATACCTCTGATAATAGACCCGGAATTGGTTTACTCATCTTACTTGGGTGGAAGTGATGCTGACGGGGCAAGCGGAATTTCATTAGATGCTCAAGGAAATGTTTATATAACAGGTGAAACAGCATCGTCAGATTTCCCAACTGTTAATCCTTTTCAAGCTAACTTTAAAAGTGGTGGATCTGATGTGTTCGTAACAAAATTGAATAATGATGGAACAGAATTAATTTACTCAACCTATTTAGGTGGTGAGAGTTGGGATTATGCGGCAGAAATTGGGGTAGATAATGATGCGCAAGCTATCGTAACTGGTACTACTGCCTCAGAAAATTTTCCTGTACGCGCTGCGGTTCAAGCCCAACTTGCCGATTCAACTGAGATGTTTATGGACGATGGTGATGTTTTTGTTGCGAAATTAAATCCACAAGGAAATGGTCTTGTATATTCCACTTATCTAGGAAGTTGGGAGGATGAATTCGTTTTCGATTTAGACGTGACCGAAGAAGGTTATGCTTACGTAACAGGTTATACAAATTCAACACTTGGCAATGATGACGGGGTAGAAAGTGTTTTTCCGCTTACTACTGGTTCATATAGTGATATAATGCCAGAAAATGTAGTAGGACAACAATTTGTAACTAGTTTAAATCCCTCTGGAAGTTTAAAATATTCAACATTACTTGGTGATCTTGATTATATGTCCGGCAATAGTATTTCTGTAAACTCTATTGGTACTGCGTATATTTTACGTTCGGGCTATTCCGAAACTTGTGTAAATGGGGAAATTACTATCATAGTCTTAAATAGTTCAGGGACAGCAATTATTGATTCAGTACCAAAATGTATTTCTGGAGAAGTATACAGTGCTGCCTTGGATTCAAAGAATAATATTTACGTTTGTGGTGATACCTACTTAACTCAAGTAGTTGGCAGTTTCCCGGTCACAGGAAATGCTTTCCAGTCAAGTTTTGGGGGAGGTTACCAAGATGGCTTTTTACTGAAATTAAGTCCCCAATGGGATATACCCTATTTAAGTTACTTTGGGGGTAACGAATGGGATCATCTTGCAGATCTCTATGTTGCTGATGATGATATAGTATATTTAACTGGGTATACTAAATCTGTAGACTTTCCATTAAAGAATGCTGTTCAACAAGAATTTGGAGGAGGTGAAGATGTAATTGTATCGCAATTTGATCTTTCAAGTAGTGGATCTGAATCACTAATCTACTCTTCCTTTTTAGGAGGTGGTGAAGAAGATAATGGATATGGCATTGCAGTAGATCCAACTGGTAACGTATATATAACCGGCACAACAACATCATCAGATTTTCCTCTAATAAACTCCTATCAATCGACTATTAATGGTAGTGGTGATGCTTTTGTATGCAAAATAGGAAGCGGAGTAGTTAACCTTATCTATGATAAGGTAGTTATAGGAGGACCTCCTGTATTTCCTCTATTATTGCCTTCGGCTACTCAGCAAATTCTACCTCAGTATTTAATAAATGGTGTCAGTGATATCTTGATTTTTACATTTCTTGGTGAGAGGACCGATAGTAGAGTCGGATTAAGAGTTACAAATACAAGTTTCGGTTTTGCGCCTCTCTATCTAAACCTATCAGTAACTGATCCGGAAAATGTCCCCGTTCCGCCATTTACCATTCACAATACGGGAATTGGAAATGCCGGGATTCAATTCGATGTTCTTAAAGAAGGAATATATACAGTAAAAGTCTGGTGCGAGTCGAACTCACCTGGTCCTTTCCCTTCCCCCTTCCAAATTCATTTGGCTGGTAATGTTGGGGATCCAAGAAAAAGAATATTTCCCGCTGGAGAAGATCCATATTATGAAGACGAACGAGCAACACGACAAGATATTTTAGTTAATCATCCGGCACCAAGACCACAACTTTTATTGGGTGATGAAGTATTACATTCAGATAATAAAGTTGCACAGACTGCTTTATTCAAGTTTACTAATATAGCAGAAGTGTCTCAAAACGCTGTGGCTGTATTAATACCGACTACCGATTTAGGATTTCCTCTGGGTTCTGCGCCTGTCAGAGCAATCGATCCAAATCCGGTTATTGATATTACAACCCCAACAGCTACAACTCCACAAATTGTAAATCCTCCAAGGTCTACGGTTATTGATTTTACACAAGTCCCTATTCCGACATCTTTAGATATCCCCCTTCAATTAGGTGTAGCTGCTGTACTTGGAATAAGAGATCAAATTAGCATCGCTTTACCTTTTACAAATAATACTGGTGAGGTCTATACTATTATCCTCGATATGGGTTCTGGTCAAGAAATAGTTGATGGAGAGGGAAGTGATTTTCGGATTTATGCTGAAGGTAGTTATAATATAGCTGTGAGTAATACTCCTTTTCAAGACACCTTTATTCCAATTGGTTCTACAGTTACGGGAAACAACGAATTTGAACTTGCTTCATCTGGCTTAACATCGGTTCGCTATGTACGCTTAAATGCACAACCTTCTGTTTCGGTTGATGCAATAAGAGCATTAAATGTTTTTGCAGATGAAGTAAGAGAAGATCTTGGAGCTTTTTCTAAAGTAAGTAATGCGACAATTACGATGAGAAGATCAAAAGCTCCAGAAACACCAATCGATCCGTTCTTAGAGTTGATTGCTCCGGATGGCGCACTTATGGCTAAAAACGAAAGTGGTTTTGGGGATGATATCTCTACAGTTCTAAGTGATGCTGCGTTAATTAATATGGAATTAAATCAAGAAGGTTTTTATAGGTATTTAGGAAGAGGATATGATGTCAGACCAGAGGAATCATCAATAGGATCATTTTATACAAGATTAGAAAGTGCTGGTAAATATGATCAAATAGAAATTTCATTGAGTAATTCTAATGAAAGTTCAACATCTCCTCAGAAAGAAGGTCATATAGTAAACACAAGACAAAGAGACTCATATATATTTCAAGCTAGTCCGGGTCAATTAGTCAATATTGCTGTCACAGCCAAAGATGATGGTTTAAATCCCATGGTAGAACTTTATGATCCTGAAGATTTCTTAATTGGAGCCAACGATGATGTAACAGGCAGAGGAAGAAATTCTTTATTATCTGTTACATTACCCACAAAAAGTTTTGTTGGACAATCAGATTTGCCCAATCCTAGTACTTATCGAATTGTTGTAAGTGCTATAGATTTAAAAGGAAGCAGAAGTCCAGTAGATGAAAGATATGCGTATTTCAGGATAGCTCCAAATGGTGAATATGACTTGAAAGTATTCACCATATTAACTGATATCAATCAAGACGAGGAATTATTTCAACTACCAGAGATATATGAACTAAAACAGAATTATCCAAATCCACTTAATCCAAGTACAACTATTAAATACTCAATTCCAAAACAAAGTAGGGTGATGTTAACAGTATTTGATGTCTTGGGTAGAGAAATTGAGACCATAGTAAACAAAGGCCAATCACCAGGTAATTATGAAGTTGAGTTTGATGGGAAAGACTTAACAAGTGGAATTTACTTTTATAGACTCCAAGTTTACACGTCGGGGCGTGCCGGTGATTCCGAATCAAGTTCGGGACATGTTTTTGTTGATACGAAGAAGATGATACTTTTGAAATAAGTGGGTAAAATAATAATTTAATAATTGGAGTTTATAATGCCTGCATATGAATATATTTGTGGTGAATGTAAGAATAGGTTCACGATGATTATGACAATTAGTGAATATGATAAGAAAAAATCGACTTCATGTCCACAATGTAAAAGTAAAGATTTGAAGAGGATTTATTCTTCATTCACTGCAATTACATCTAAGAAGAGTTGAGTTGCAATAATGAAGATGATTTTGTTGTAATAAATTTATCCACCTTGAGAGAAACGTTTTGACTCTCGGTCGGTAACATTCTCTCTAGTATATCTATTGTGCTTCTTTCAAGGTATTATGCAGACTTCAGATATTCTTAATGTAATCATATAAATCAAGGTGATTAAATGTGGAATAACTACTGCAAGATTATTCTAAGAAATTTAATACGCTACAAAGGTTACACATTTATTAATATTGCCGATCTAACTATTGGGATAACCTGCTGTTTTCTTATAATACTCTTTGTGATGGACGAGATGAGTTACGACAAACACTTTGAAAAAGCAGATCAAATATACCGTGTTGGCGTAAGGGGAGTAGTGGGAGAACAGGAAATGAACTCAGCGCGTACTTCATCAATGATGAGTGAGACATTACTGGAAGAATACCCCGAAGTTATACATGCAACCAGAATGAGTCATACTCCGAATATGCTTGTTCGTTACGAGGAAAAAGTTTTTAACGAGAAAGGATTCTTTTGGGTAGACTCAAATTTTTTTGATGTTTTTTCAATCCCAATGATCCATGGAAATCCTAATACAGCGCTGGAAGACGACCATACTCTTGTAATTACTGAAGATGTAGCACTTAAGTATTTTGCAACAACAGCTGATGCAATTAATAAAGTAGTTACATTTGAAGATGAAACACCTTACAAAATAACCGGGGTAATTGAAAATCCCAAACCAAATTCCCACTTTCACTGCGGAATGATTTCTCCTTTATCCTCATGGGATTGGGACTTTGAACAATTCTGGCTTAACAATTATATGCATACCTATATAGTACTTCATAAGAATGTACCACCGGAACAACTAGAGGCTAAATTTCCTGCTCTCGTTAATAAATACGTTGCTCCAGACATTCAACGTGGTTTAGGGATATCACTTGAAGAGTATGAGGCTTCGGGAGATAAAATTGGTTTTTTCCTTCAACCAATATTGGATATTCATCTTTTTTCCCAATTGGAAGGTGAGATTGAGCCAAACAGTGATATCAAGTATGTTTATATATTTTCTATACTTGCTTTATTTATTATTATTATTGCATCAATAAACTATATGAACCTCTCAACTGCTCGTGCTGCAGAAAGAAGCCTGGAAGTAGGAATTAGAAAAGTAGTTGGCTCCAATCGCATACAGTTAGTAAATCAATTTCTTTTTGAATCAATTATTCTCACTTTAATAGCTATGCTTTTATCTTTGGTGCTCGTAGCAATTTTACTCCCATATTTTAATAATATTGCCGGTAAGCAATTAGAAGCAGGCTACTTTGAAAATTGGTTTGTATTACCGGGCATTTTGTTGATTAGTTTATTAACAGGTTTACTTGCCGGGAGTTACCCTGCTTTTTTCCTGGCCTCGTTCCAACCTGTTAGGGTATTAAAAGGATTTTACAAAGTGAGTAATAGCAGCACATTACCTTCTGTTAGAAATGTCCTTGTAGTATTTCAATTTGTTATTTCTATTTTTCTTTTTGTTACCACATTCATAATGTTTAATCAAATGCAATACATTCAGAATAAACGATTGGGTTTTCAAAAGGATAATATTTTGGTGATTAAAAGAGGTTGGGCTGTCGGACAAAATTCCGATGGTACCGAGAAGGATTCAGTAGGTAATTCTTCTGTACTCGATTTATTCAAAAATGAATTAAAACAAAATCCCAATGTCGTTTCTGCTGGAGGCACATCTCATCTTCCTGGCAGTACTAACTATTACCATTGGTATGTTGTACCCGAGAACGCTTCCATAGAAGAACGTCACCCAATTAATTATTTTTTTGCTGATTATGACTTTGCAGAAACGTTGAATTTGAAATTTACCGAGGGAAATTATTTCATACGAGGTAAAACAAATATTTATCATTCAGTAATAATAAATGAAGCTACTGCGCAAGCATTAGGTTACAAAAAACCTTATGTTGGCAAACAAATTGGCTTCCCAGGCGAAGAAATTCACTATTCAAATATCATTGGGGTTATAAAAGATTATCACTACCAATCATTGCATCAAAAGATTGAGCCATTTGTAATGGGTATGCGGGATAGACAAAGAACATACATAGCAGTTAGGATCTCCTCTCATAATATTGCAGAAACTATTAAGTACATAGGAGATACATGGAATAAATATATTCCTTATAAACCTTTTGAATATTCTTTCCTTGATGAAGATTACGATGCACTTTATAATGCAGAAACAGTTACTCTTAATTTATTTGCAATATTTTCATCTTTAGCCATATTTATTGCCTGCCTTGGTCTATTTGGTTTATCATCTTTTACAGTTCACCAGAAGGGCAAAGAAATAGCTATCCGAAAAGTGTTGGGAGATTCAGTTCCTAACATTGTATTCCGACTGTCAAAGGAATTTGCCAGGTGGATTATTTTAGCTAATATTATTGCCTGGCCGCTCGCCTGGTTAGCAATGAGTAATTGGTTGGAAGATTTCGCATATCGAATTGATTTAACTGTTTTTCCGTTTTTAACAGCAGGTATTTTTGCTCTAATAATTGCATGGCTTACAATAAGTTATCAGTCGATCAAGGCTGCCTTGGCGAATCCTATAGAAGCAATACGGTATGAGTAAAAGCTTAAATATACATTAAATTACTTGTAAAAATTTTTTGCTAATTCTACAAAAACCCTCATTATTTTATTATTGCGATTCATATATTAATACACGGCTTAATTAAATAAATCAACAATCAAACCAACGGGTTTCATATCAATTTCTTTAGTTGTAAGTCTAATATTTGGGAGAAGATGCAAATTATTATTCATATTGTAGCTCTCCGGTTAATTCCGCTCTGTTATAAGGCGAACTAAGACATTATATCATAATATTTGATCTATTTAATTATTGATTAATCAAACTATTATCCCTACTTTAAAATCTGATATAACTACTCCTTGAGAGAAACGTTTCAACTCTCAGTCTTAAACATTCTCTCCTGCATATCTATTGTGCTTCTTTCAAGGTTCAAATTCTCAAGATGTTATTATAGTTAATTGTTTTACTACTAAGCAAGATTAGTGACTAAAGTATAATGTGATTATTCGAATAACACTATACTTTGAGGATAGATTATCAATTATAACACAAGGAGAATTTCTATGAAAATTAAAACATTAATGATTATTAATGCTATTGTTGCAATTGTATTCGGTGTGGTATTTGTTATTATCCCGTCACAGGTTTACTCACTATACGGTCCTGGTATAGGTGATGCCACTGGTGTTCTGAATTATATGGGTCAACTTTTTGGAGCTGCACTAATAGGATTTGGATTGTTGACCTGGACAGCAAGAAATGCAGCTAATTCCGAAGCAAGGAAAGCCATTGTGTTAGCTCTTTTCGTTTCAGAAGTTATTGGCTTTGTAGTTTCTTTGATGGGACAGATGAACAATGTTGTAAATGATCTTGGTTGGTCAACCGTTGTAATTTATCTTATTCTTGCTTTAGGATTTGGCTATTTCCAATTTTCTAAAACAAGTTCCTCTGAATCTTAATGTTTGCAGGTGAAGTTGAATTTAATTTTACAGACTGCGAACTGGTGATTCCGAATCAAGTTCGGGACATGTTTTTGTTGAGACAAAGAAGATGATACTATTAAAATAAATTTATCCACCTTGAGAGGAACGTTTTGACTCTCGGTCTTAAACATTCTCTCTAGTATATCTATTCTGGTTCTTTCAAGGTTTGTTCTTTAGTTCACCTAATTTGTGAGGTTGAAATGAATACTTTTAGATTCATCTCATTTTTTATTCTTCTTCTATTTATGTGCATTAGAGTCAACGGTCAAATCACAATTGACGGCACTATTACAGATTCTGAATTTAAGTCAATTAGTGATGTATTGGTTGAAATAATTGATCAAAACGACACAAGCAATTATTACAGGTCTTTCACAAATGAATCCGGATACTTCTCTATATCAAACATCACTGATATCCGAAGCAGAAAAACGAATGTACCTTCAGAATTTATCGTTCTAAGAAATTATCCCAATCCATTTAATCCTACTACAATTATTTATTATGAGCTTCCAAAAACAGAAAATATTGAAATTACCATTTATGATATTCTGGGAAGGGAAGTTCGAACACTGTTTAATAATTTTCATAATGCAGGGACATACACATTTGAGTGGGATGGAAGAAATAACTGGAATTCAACAGTAGCTGCTGGAGTTTATCTGTGCAGACTAAAAACCAAAGATCAGTTTAAAGTTCATAAAATGATTCTATTGGATGGAGGATCTAGTCCTGCATCAATTACATCTTCAAAAGTCAAAAAGGAAAAATTTCAAAATTTTGCAAAAGCCAACTCAATTTTCAATTATTCAATAAAGGTATCTGGGAATGAGATTCTGGATTCGGAGTTTAATGATCTTTCTTGTTCAGGAGATACTACACTGAATTTGTTAGTTCCCAAAATACTAAAATCAGTTACTGTTGGACCTGAAGGGGGAAAGCTAGAAATTGAGGATTTTTCTTTGACAGTTCCAGAAGGCGCATTAAGTGAGACAACCGAGCTTAAGTTAGCCTTAGAGCCTGACTCAGTTGACTTTGGAGGGAAAGAGTATTCAAAACAATTCAGAGTTGATGGATTGCCCGAATTCTACGCATCCGATTTAATTCTTAAAATAAAAACCATAGAGCAACCAATAGATTCAATATCAATTATCGTAGTACAAATAGACACTCTGCTAAATTATAATAAGGAGTATTATAACTTAGATTACCATAAAGCTTCGTACAACAATGGATATGCTGAATTAGTTCTTCCCGCAAATCCATCATTTTTGACCTTTAACAATGTTAATAAGCAAATGAATTTAAATTCTTTTTTTAGTTCAAAAAAACTATTTATAGTTCTTTCCTCACCCGGGATTGTATTTAGCAGTAATCATAATTTTCTCATATACTATCCAAAAACGTTTTCTAATCTTGTTCCCTACATAGATGACATATTAGAAACAGCGATTGATACTGTTCAAAATCTTGGTTTTCACAAATTACCCTTGAGAACACCTTTATTAGAATCAAATTGGCCGGTTAAAGTATTCATCTCTTCATCATCTGCTCTTCCAGTGCATTATAAAAGCGGATTATACATTCAAAATGAAAATAGAGTTTTACTATCAAAGTATTGGACCATAAATATTGGTCCAGAATTTAATTCAACGGAAGCATTTTTACATGATTTAGGAGGGAGTGTTTTTAATAACTTCATTTATCAGAACTTTCTTTTTGGGTGTGATAATAAAGCAAATTACCTTGGTTGGAATTCAAATTATTGGTTACTCACAAGCCTAGCTCTTTGGTCTGAAAAAATATTCCCGTATAGTTACGACTATGTCAACTCTAATTATAATCCTAACGTATATGGAGAACTTCATCAACACTGGGTGAAGAATAATTGGGAATCCTACATTGATTTGTCGTTACATGGACTAAATATATTAACAGGCCAAAAACCTTATGCCCTCATACCCCTGATTGAGCATATTACTCGTTTTAATGAAAGAGGTTATAAGATTGTTTATGACATTTATAATTCAATTGTAGAACATAAATCTTCCATCAAGGGATTATTAAAGGCCCTAAATGATACAGAGCACATATGGTGGCCTAATTTCTTTAAGGAGTATGTTCAAGGAAATATATATAATGCACCAACTGAAGAGTTTTTAAAAAATACTAGTAAAACAATTGATTTTAACGATGGTGACACTTTAAAATATGTTGATGAAACTTATGATGATCTTTCTGCTAAACTATTTAAAATAAATATTAATTCTGACGAGATTAGGAATAAAGCTCTCAATTTTAAAATTGATCCAGAAGGAATTAACATTGATTATGTCAAAACTTTAGTTTTTGGTCTTTCAAATGATAAGTTAACTTTTTTAGCAGAAGGCACTGATTTTAATGTTGCCTATTTCCAATCTTATGAGGCCTTGATAGCCTGTGTTGTTAATAGTGGGAATGAACCGCCTTATACCGGAACTTCAAATATTGACTTAGACATTAGAGTAACTAATGATCTTGCATTCAAATATTGTGATATAAGACTTGCTGTAATTGAAATGCATGATACAGTAGAAGGCGTTTGGTCTCCCGGATGGTACACCATGGGTACATTCAAGGATAATGTTTTTGATGGAAAAATAAATACAGAAAAACAGGGTGAATATACAACCGGCACTATTAGAGTTGAAGTAGATGATAATAAAAATATTTTATCACTAGATGTTATGGCATATCATTCTGATCCAACTGGATTCTCTTCACAATGGGGTTTTAATGCTAAAAATATTCCACCAACAGAAAATGAACCATATTTATTGGTTTATTCATACTTAAAATACGATGTGTGTAATTATGTAAAAGGTATATATGCAAAATATACTGAAGTTGATGGTTCTGAGTGGGAGATAAAAAACCATAAGTGTGATCAAGAAAGTCATTTGCATATAAAATTCCATAATTGGGATTAAGTAACATATACTTTTCTAAATGATAAATAGCTCAGGATCAATTTAGGAGATTTTATGCATACCAAATATAATATTATTGCTCTTATTCTATTTGGATTTTTAACTACAATAAATATTTATGCTCAATTCAACACCTTTTATGATATTCGGGAAAACCTCTTAAATGAAAATCCTCAAAGTGGAAATTTAGAAATTAGAAATGACTGCTTCGGCAGCATAGATGATCTGATATTTGGAACTTACCCACCACTCCATGCAGATACTAAATGGTTCTTCTCGAAAATGCTAGACAAAGCGATATTAGAGATTAAGTTAGAAACGGTTACCGAAGGAGCAACAATATGGCAGATCTATAATCATGGTTTCATTATCAAAACTCAGTCTAAAACTTTTGGGATAGATCTGCATGATTATTTCCGGACAGAAAAATTTGTTGAACTTGCAGATTTAATAGATGCTTATTTCATAACACACGAACATAACGACCACTTTTCTTTTGAATTAATTGCCTCAATGCAGAAACAAAATAAGCCCGTAGTTGGACCTGCTGAATTTCAATATGCATTAATAAAAATGAGCAACGGAGAAAGCAAGACTGTAGCAGGACTTTCGGTCACAGCACACTACGGCCTTCATGGAAATATACCTTTGAGACAATATGAAATAATTACTCCCGAAGGAATTAAAATATTGCATACGGGTGATAACCAAACTACTGAAACCCTGCCTGATATTTCTGATGTGGATATAATGCTGCTGAACTCATGGGTAAATGAATCTGGAGGAGTTTCGTGGGTTGAAGGTGTTCGTTATGCAATTGATAAAATTAAACCTAAACTAACACTACCGGGACATATGATGGAGCTCGGTCATCTGGGGCAAGTACATCCACCTGTTCCTTACAGAGATCCTATTTCATCGGATAATGGAAACCTGGCATCGGATTATTGCATCTTGGCCTGGGGAGAAAAATATCATTTGGGAGCTGGTTCTGTTGATTTTACAAGACCTAATATTGTTAGTGACTTAAGCGCAAAAGTATACAGAGACTCAATTCTTGTTACTTGGAATATTACAGAGGCGCCGGATGGAGACGTGGCAACTTATTATAGGATTATCATTGATAATGCATATGATACAGTATTAACACGGACTCAGATAATTCATCCTATTGGAGGGCTCAGAACATACAACTTTAAAGTGTTGTCTTATGATAATTGGGGAAATCAGAGTCTAGACTGGGCACAAGTTGATTTTACAGCTACTCCGGAAATAAATTATCCACCTCGTGTATTAAACTCAAAGCCATCAAATAAAGAGACTATTAACACTTTTTCTGGAGTTAATACATTATTTACAATCGAGACAATGGATTTTAACAATGATCAACTAAGCTATAAATGGAAAATCGACAATAGTTATATAAAATCAGAAACTCTACTTTGCGAACTCGTTGGCTCTGATCTTGACTCAGGAATGCACGTACTCTCTGCAATAGTTTCCGATACAAAAGACTCAACTATTATTTCGTGGAATATTTATCACCAGACTAATTTTGCAATTGTAGATAATGAAGATTCGGTGATGTATGATGATTTTGGAAATTGGATGACTGCAACTCAACAAAAAGCATATGGGATAAGCTGCCGAACTTCCGGAATAAGCAATGTTGGGGACTATGCTCAATATAAATTTATTCCACCAAAGGAAGGTATTTATGATTTGTTTCAAATTATCCTTATGACTACTTATGCCTCAAATCATGTATTATATAATATTTTAATGGATGGTAAGAAGATTGATTCTGTTTATGTTGATCAAAATCAAGGAAGCGGGAGCTGGGTTAAAATTGGAACTTGTTCATTCCAAAAGAATTCGGAAGTTATTGTTCAGATAATAAATGACGGGTCTGCAACAGAAGGATATTCAATAGTTTCTGATGCGGTTAAGTTTATTTATGCCGGTGAAATAAGTGACATAAAAAACAAACAGTCCTATGATAATTTCTATCTGTCACAAAACTATCCAAATCCATTTAATCCAGTTACAACAATAAAATATCAGATTCCGGCACAAGGCCGGAATGACAATATAAAAGTACAACTTAAAATATATGATCTGTTGGGAAGTGAAGTTTCAACACTAGTTGATAAAGAACAATCACAAGGAAACTATGAGGTAGAATTTGAGGCTACAGAACTAACAAGTGGAATATACTTTTATAGACTTCAAGTTTACACGCCAGGGCGGGCTGGTGATCCCGCATCAAGTACGGGACAGGTTTATGTAGAGACAAAGAAGATGATGATAATGAAGTAACTGTTATAAATCCTATAATCCAAATGGAGAATAGTAGCATGAAGAAATCAATGATTGTCTTAACCGTAGTTTTATTTGGAAGCTTATTTATTATTACATGTAATCAGAAAGTTGAATTAAAAACTGAGAATGAAAAGGTAGCAGAGTTTGAAGTTTTTAGTGTGCATGATTTAACAATTAAACCGGGAGTTGATGAGAAATTGTTTGAGGCTTTTGTGATTAAGGAAATTGCCCCACTTTATGGACAGATGAAGGGTCAAAATTTGTTTTTAGTAAAAGGCAAGAGAGGTATACGTAATGGGCAGTATGCTATTTTTTTAACTTTCAGAAGTATTGAAGATTTGGATAGAATTTATCCCCATGATATTGGTTTCTCAGAAGAATTTAATAAGGTATTTGAAGGTAAAGATTCTTTATGGGTTAAGTTTGATACTATGGCGGAAGGATTTGATGGCAAGCATAATACCGACTATGTGAAGGTAGTTTATTAAATTGATTTTGTAGAGACAACGAAGATGATGTTGTTGAAGTAAGAGGAACATTAAAATATTCTTTAGAAACTTAAGTCAGATTATCGGCAACGTCGTTGTGTGCACAAAAAATATATTGTTAAAATTAGAAAATCTTTAGGGGTTACTAAAAATGAAATCTCAATTATATTTTTACTTATTATTTATAATAGGATTCGTTTGCTGCAATCAACAAAATAACAAATCACCTAAGGATGAGACATTTAAGAAACACATTAAATTTAATCACTTATATGTGGTGATTGATGATTCCTCATATCACGATCTTTTTGATAGTCTCAAAATCCTTGATGACTTCTCTATAAATACTGAAAGTACTACAGATGCTGGTGATGAATCTTGGTCAGGTAAATACATAGAGGGTAAAAACCATTATTTAGAAATATTTAAATCTGCTGGAGCTCCCGATGTTAAGCTCGGTGATTTTGGCATGGGATTTATGCCAAATAAACTTGGAACTATAGACTCTTTGCAAAATGAATTAAATACAACCTTGGATAGCATTACATTAACTAGTCGCGAATATGTTGAAGACAATAAACCATTCCCATGGTTTCAAGCAATAAGTTTACCGGATCCAGATTCATTACGAATTAGCGTATGGTTAATGGAATATCGACCAGAATTTATGATGAGCAAAGGATTTACTGAAGAAGATTTGTTAAAAGAAATTGACTACTGGGATATTAGAAGACGATCTATTAAAAAAAATGAAGATACTGTTAATGATTCTGTAATGTATTCGAAATTATTTGATAAGGTTACTGCAATATATTTAACTCTTTCTAATTCCGAATTATCCTTACTTAGAAAATCTTTATTGGCCTTTGGTTTTATTGAAAAAATGAAATCTTTTAAAGGAAATGATATCAATATATATTACTCGATTACAGATTCAGAACATTTTATATTAAATCAAATTGACTTTTCTTTATTGGGTGATATACAAAAGGGGAAGTCTAAATATAAAAAATTGGAATTTAGTGTGGATGCTAATAAGGCATCATTAAAATTTAAATATAAATAATAAATGCACATAACCTCTTAAATAAGTTTAAGTCAGACGGAGAATGACTCTCCATGAGAAAAACGAAAGGTGTAAAAGGAGATGAATTAATAAATACTTGTATGAAACAGTTAGAAGGGATGCTTAAAATTTTATTAAACGAGGGTAAAATCTCACAACTTGAGTATGATAACAGATTATGCATGATTAGAAAAAAGGTTGAAGATAAAATCAAGGAAACTCTAATTGGAATTAATGACGAACATAAAAATAGTGATTAGCTTCATATGGAGAAGATGATTTTGTTAAAATAAATTTTCCATATTAAACATTACAACAGAGCCCGTTTAACAGCGGGCTTTTTATTGAAATTCAATTTAGATATCCCCTCTTTCCAATTGTGCTAATCCAATAGACCAAGTATAGATTAACTGGCCTCAGACCTCGTAATACTGCAACCGTATATACATGTTTGAGAGATTTTCAAGCTCTCTAAGACACTATGATTTTGTATTAATGTTATGGAATGACTAACAAACAAACGAGGCATGACGAGGTGCTATGAGTTCGTTTGTTTTAGGGTGTAAAACGTCAGCACCTTATGGACAAAAAGAAGGATGAAAATAAGAGATGGTTTTAAGATATTCTTGAGTAAAAAGAAGGATCAAAGCCATGGGAAAAAGAGTTTATTCTAATTAATATAGTTGCAATTCTTAATAAGATATTCTATCTTAATATTATAACCATTAAGGTTAAACAAAAAATAATCATTGGGAGTTAATATGAAACGAATCTTTTCATTAGCAATATTTATAATTGCAATAATATCTATTAACCAAAATATATTTGCTCAAGAAGATGAGCATATTGTTGCTGTCACTACATGGTATGTTAACAATCCAGAAGATGGGTCAGCATCTGAATATGACTCATTAGCAACTATTATGTTCGATAAAGTAGTATCAAAAAATTCAAAAATTATTAATCGTTCGTTAGTTAGACATATGTATGGAAGTGACAGTAGACAAAGAGTAGTCATTACTGAATACGCCAGTATGGAAGATATGGAGTTGGCTGGTGAAGAAGGAGGTAAATTATTCCGAGAAGCATTCCCAAATGAGGAAGATAGAAAAGCATTTTGGAAGGCATATAGTAAATATTGGAATGGACATCATTCAGACGAAATCTATTCTATGGTAGTAAAGAAGTAATAAATTCTTGATTTCTTTAACAAGCCTGCTAATGCAGGTATTGTTAATGAAATCTCTTTTTGAAATCCTATCTATTCAAACCCAGTTCTTAATAATATTCATACCAATAACATATCCCTCAGAAATATTGTTAGAAGTCAACGATACGTGACATTAATATATTGTCTCTAAAACGGTTTCGTAGACCGTTGCGCAATTATAATCCTTCAATTAAAATTCAGTTTGGTTTACCAGAGGAGGGGAAAGTAAGTTTAGCTATATACAACATACTTGGTCAGAATGTTAAAGAATTAGTTAATCAACAGCTAAAACCGGTTATCACGAAGTTGAGTTTAGCAACACTTCACTCTCCTCTTTTCTAATTGTGCTAATCCTATAGACCAAGTAAAGATCAACTATCCTCAGATCCCGTAATACTGCTACCATATATACATGTTTGAGAGATTTTTAAGCTCTCTAAGAGACTTTGATTTTGTATTAATGTTATTGCATGCCTAACTATCTAACAAGGTATGACGGGGTGCTATAAGTTCGTTTGTTTTAGGGATCCTTCTCTAGTATCGCTCTCTAAATAATTTTATATTTGAATACCGCACACAATAAGACTTGTTGTCTCATTTATTAATAATTAAAAAGTTGACAATTGAATTACATAATCTTACTTTACAATTATGAAAATTTCCACTCCTTGAGAGAAACGCTTTGACTCTCAGTCGGTAACATTCTCTCTAGCATATCTTTTGTGATTCTTTCAGGGTGATCCAATTAAATTCTTTGAATTTATTCTTTTGGAGAACGCAATGAAACAATTATCACTAGCACTTTACTTTATTTGCTTTTTAATAACAACATTTTCGCAAAATCCAGAATGGGTCGTTTATGATACCACAAATTCAGAATTACCAAGTAACAACATTCTTTGTATTGCTATCGATGATTCTAATAATAAATGGATTGGAACTAGTGTAGGTTTGATAAAATATAACAATGTTGAGTGGGAGTTATACAATGAATCCAATTCGGGATTGCCAACTAATTTTATTCTTGATATAGCTATTGATGTATATGGTAATAAATGGATGGGGACACTCAAAGGATTAGTTAAATTCGATGGATTAATTTGGGAAGTTTATGATACTACTAATTCAGGATTACCAGGAAATCGCATTGAAGAAATCGCAATAGACAATAACGAAAACAAGTGGCTTGGGCGAGTTAGATCTGACGAATGGCAATCATTGGGATTAGTAAAATTTGATAATTTTACATGGACTGTTTATGATACGACCAATTCTGGTTTACCAAGTAATAACGTTTGGTGTATTGAAATAGACGAGGATAATAATAAATGGATAGGTACTTCTTATTATAGTTGGGGCCCTAGTGGCGGAAAAGGATTAGTAAAATATAATGATACAACATGGACTTTGTATAATAAAGAAAATGACAGTTTACCGGGTAATAGTATTGTGGATATAGCAATTGATAGTTCTGGCAATAAATGGATTTTAACTCAGGATGGATTAGGAAAATTTGACGATATAAAATGGAATGTATATGAGCGCGATATAGAAAATTGTGGGGATGTTTGGTGCTTGACAATAGATGCTTTTGATAATAAATGGCTTGGATTAAATGGAATGACTAACGGATATGGTTGTGGAGTATCTAAATTTGATAATTTAGGTTGGCAAAAAATATATGCTAGTGATTTAGGATTGCCGAGTGATCAGGTTCGCTGTATTTCTATCGACAAATACGGGAATAAGTGGATAGGGACTGTAAATATAGATTTTAGTGGTGGATTAGCAGTATATAATGAGGGTGGTGTTATTACAGATGTTCAAAAACAGGTTGTAGGAAAAACCATTCCCGAATATTATTCTCTCAACCAAAACTACCCAAATCCCTTTAATCCAAGCACAAAAATAAAATATTCTATTCCCGCTTCTGTCATGCTGAACTCGTTTCAGCATATAAATAATGAGATTCCGGATCAAGCCCGGAATGACAATATAAAAGTACAACTTAAAATATATGATGTGTTGGGTAGTAAAGTTGCAACTATTGTGAGCAAAGAACAACCTAGTGGCAATTATGAAGTTGACTTTGATGGTTCAGATTTAACCAGTGGTATTTACTTTTATAGACTTCATGCCGGCGTCTTTGTAGAGACAAAGAAGATGATTTTGCTAAAATAAAATTTACACCTTGAGAGAAACGTTCAAACGTTCAAACGTTCCGACTTTCAGTCTGAGTAATTCTCTCTAGAAAATCTAGTGAGCTTCTTTCAAGGTCCTCCAGATGAATTGATAAAATCATTTTTTGAATATATTATTTTTTTGTAGACTCGCACCATTTTCAGTTAGATGGAACAAATGTCCTTTAATTTGGCACGATTGCCACAGATTTTCTTCCAATTAGAGTTCTATCAACCGGCTCACACAGAATTAGAAATTTAAAGAATTTTGGTATTACTTCATTTAATAATA
>SWCC01003951.1_pt1 | contig 24290 bp, 21 predicted proteins | sample 4692971 | NCBI WGS metagenome assembly SWCC01 (sample SAMN10267277, study PRJNA491770) | bioreactor metagenome | isolation source: DHS bioreactor inoculated with subseafloor sediment | place: Japan: off Shimokita Peninsula | collected 2006-08 | reverse complement strand
GGAACACTTATGGAAGGCTCTATAAATAAGGGCGATACGCTGGATATTTATCCGGGCATGAAAAAAGCGAAAATAAGGAATATACAGGTGCACGGAGAAGACGTGGAAACAGTTTTTGCAGGGCAAAGAGCTGCCCTTAATATTGCAGGCATCAAGAAGATTGAATTGAGCAGGGGAGAGGTTATTGCGCAAACAGATTCGATGAAAAATACGATGATGGTTGATGTTGAGCTTTCGCTTGCGAATGACGAAAAAAGAAGGCTTGAGAATTGGACCCGCCTCAGGCTTTATCACGGATCGGCTGAAATACTGTGCCGATTGGTATTGCTCGACAGAGAAATACTTGAGCCGGGGGAAACATGCTATGCACAGCTTAGGCTTGAAAAGACACACTCATTCAAATATGGGGATCTTTTTGTTGTCAGGTATTATTCTCCACTTGAAACGGTGGGTGGAGGAAAAATCATAGATCCCAATCCTGAAAAACATAAAAGGTTTAATGATGAAATACTTGAATCATTGGAATTAAAAAGCGGAGGCAATAAAAAGGAAATCATAGAGCAGCTCGTGAAAAAGGCGTCTGAGTATGCTTTAGGGAAGAAGGAAATGCATAGGGCAACTGGATTCCAGCTGGAAGAAATAGAAGAGGCCCTAAAGGAACTCATTGAGGAGCAGATCATATACTCTGTGAACGAGGCATACATTCATGTGATAAGATTCGAAGAAATAGAGGAAAAGGCTCTTAAGATTGCAAATGAATACCATATAGGTAATCCGTACAAGAGAGGTGTCCCAAAAGAGGAATTGAAAAACAAACTTTTGAGAGAGCGTGGTGGAGAGTTTTTCGAGGAATTGCTTGAAAGAATGTCAGACGGGGGATCCCTCATAGTCAAAGGGCATACGGTAAACCTGAAGAACTTCAAAATAGAGCTGACAGACAAGGACATTAAGATTGCAGATGCATTGGAAAAATATTATAGAGATGCCGAATTGTCTCCTGATAATTTTACACAGGTAAAGGAAAGGCTGGGTCTAGGAAAGAAGGAAATGCCCATTTTCGAATACCTGCTTCAAGAGGGACGACTTGTAAAAGTTAGTGAAGAACTGTATTATTCTAAGGATTCATATGAAAAGATACTGAAAAAAGTGCGGGAAATACTCTTGGAACATGGGTTTATAAGCCTTAAGGAATTCAAGGATGAATTCAATCTGTCGAGAAAATATGCTATAGCCCTATTGGAGCATTATGACAACGCCAAAATAACAAAGAGGGACGGAAATAGGAGAATACCTTTTTAATATTGACATACATATATTGAAAAGGTATTCCATCATCAAATTAATTATGATATAATCAAAAACCGAGTCATTAATATGGGAGCGGATGGGTGCTGGTGTGCCCTCTGGTCTTCAAAACCAGTTGTGAGGTGTTAGTAGCGCCTTGGGTGGGTTCGATTCCCACACGGTCCCGCCAATATTGCAAATACAGGATTTCGGAGGTTTTAAAGCCTCTTGAAATCCTGTTTTTTTATGCTTGGGAAAAGGTTGATGGGAAAGAAATGGGAAACTGTTGTGACTTATTATATAAAAAGTGAAAAGTTATGTGCATTTTTGAGGCAATATTTATTCTTCTATAAAATCTAAGAGGGGGGGGAATACATTAAATCCATAAAACGAAGAAATTTAAAATTATTAATTATGATTCCTCGTCATAGATTCGGATCGGTAATATTTCTATTAAGAATCACAAATACGAAAATTTATTTGTGAAGATAATTTGATGGAAAATTAAAATTCTTATCATATTTTTTTAAGTTTTCGATGAATTCTTGAAATATATTTTCCAATTCGAATGTGGATTTATAACTATAATTCCCATACATTTTATCCTCTTGATATTTCATGTATTTAATTACTTTTCGAGCACTTCCACTAGTAGGGATATTTTCTCTTTTTATATTCATACTATTTGAATGAACTAATTTGTTTCTTATTGATATTACTTCTTTATATCTATTCCAAATTTCATTATCTTTTGTGTCATAATCTTTTCCGGTTATTAGTTTTACTGCAAGTAAAAATTTATCTTTAAGATATGCATGTTCTAAAGTATCTCTATATTGTTGACAATATTGTTTGGATTTAAATATATAATCATTGACAAATGATTCAAAAATTAAAACTGTATTAATTATTACTCTTATTTTATGAATTTCAAGTTCTTCTTGATAATTTTTAAATTCAATATACTCATTTACATTTTGAATTTTATATTGCGGGTATGAAAGGCATTTATTATAAGAATTTCTAAAATCTTTCATTGATAATTCACACAATTTTAAATACAAAGAAACATTATTTAAAATAATTGGTCCGTCCATTGAATTTGTATTCATATTTTCCTCCCTATATGGATGCTATCTTTTTTATGTTACCATTACAGTAAATATATAACAATAATTGATAACGATTATTGACAAATAAGAAATGGCTTTGATCAAACACAAAATTAGGTTATTTTATGCTTTTTTTAAATAGTAATAGATATGAAATGGGGGATGGTATGAAATTTTATATTTTTACAATCTGGGAAAGGTTTTACAAGAAGATTATTGTTTTATTAATTTTGGCTATTACATATTGGTGTTTTATGTGGTATTTAGGTTTAGAAGATAAAAGCAATGTATTTGTTATCAGCATTTTGTATGCCTTATTTCTCTTTACATTAGGAATATACATAAATTATATGGAAAATATTATTGACGGAAAATTTTATGAGAGAAAAGATTATTATATAAATTTATCCAGGCTAAAAGCCATTTTTGAAAACATGAATTTAAAAAATTGTTCAGATAAAGACATGTTTCTAAATATTATACACTTGAAAACATTTACAAGCAGAAATGAAGGCATGGAAAATATTCCACCACATGTTAAAGAAAAAGGCTTCAAATATAATTATAAGGAGTTGGAAATAGAAGATAACTTTATCAATAAAAGGAGCGAATTAATAGAACGGTTAAATAGTAATATATTAGAATATATTGAAGAGAATCAAATTGAAAAAAAATATAATTATCCACATGTAAGTGATATTTTTTTTGATGTGAAAGAATGGTGCAATAATAGTTGCACTTTGAAAAAAGATGAGATAGAAAACATGGAAAGTCATATATATAATGTGTTTTCAGAGATGCAAAGTGAAATTGATGAGTTAAAGTTATTAAAGCAAAAAGTCAAAAGAAAATATCTTTTTTATAAAAAAAGAATAGAATGGAATTTTAGTATGATTGAAAATAAATATGGAAAAAGGTTAGAATATGAATTTTATAAAGAAGATAAGTATTTTAATGAATTAATAAAAATTAAACTTTTAATCAAAGAAGCAAATGAAAATCTGTGTACATATGACAATTATGTCGAGTTAGAAAGTTATATGGAAGAATTTAAAAGAGATATATTTAGATTTGGTGAAAGAATCGAATTACTCGAAGATAATTTAAAAATTGAAATTGATTCAGCAAAGAATTCACTATTTTAAAATATTAGAGGATAAAAAAATAAGTATAAATTTTAAAAAACCTGATTATTTTGAGGGGGTGTATTGATGAGATGTGTAAAATGTGGCAGCGAGGAAAATACAATTAAGTGTAAACATAGAGGTGCTAATGAATTTTATATATGTATGAATTGTTGTATGGAAAATCAAAATTGGGATCTTTGTAATACCACTTGCGAAAGATTTCAAGAAGAAAAAATGAACTATATTCAACCGCAGGGAATAGAATTGACCAGAGTATATGATGGTAAAACTACAATGTTTGCAAATGACCTATTCTTACCAAATATATATAGTAAATTTATTTGTGAGGTAAAGACCTTACAAATAAATATATTAAATGTGAACTTTATTGAACTGATAATTGAATTTAAAATTGAATCGAATGCAGTAACAGAGGAAATCTATTTTAAAGACAAGTGGAAGAAAAATGCTAACGGAGAAATACCTTTAGATAACTACCCACTACTCCAAATATATACGCCGGAAGATGCAGTTATGAGAGTGGTTCCATACTCTTATTCAGTTGATGAATATCCATACTCTCAATATTCTATAACGTCTAATCAATATTTTACATGGATGCCGTTTGCTACGGTTAAAAATGATTATATTAACACAAAAGAATTACCGGAATTTGAAGGCGATTCTAGAATTGGTAAAGTTATAAGCGGACAACGTTTCTTTGGTAGAAATAGCACTATTTGGGGAGATGTTAAGGTAAACAGTACTTATAAAATTGCAATTACAATTGAGTATAAAAAATTAAAAATTGAGAGAAAACAAAAAAAAGCAATTACAACATTTGGAATACATTTTCCATATTCATTTGTAAACGTACATGATTATACAATATATAATTCTGATGAGTTATGTTTGAGTGATGATTCATGCAATAGATTGCTAATTCCTCGTGATGTTGTTGATGAAAGATTGTTTTTGACACCTATTGATGGGAATCAAGGAGTAATTGAAACTGGTGGTTCCATTAAACATAAATTAAGTGATATAGAAAAAACTTTTCATTATGATAGGCATTCGATATTTTATCATATTCTGTCAATTGAGATTAATGACGGATTTGATATAAGTCTATCTCAATCATCATATCCATTGTTAACAGGAGTATACCAATCACTTAATAGACTGTATAATGGGAAATTTGCACCAGTAATCATAAATATTACAAATACTGATTCAAGAATTAGAAAAATTTCAATAGTTTCTAAAATCAAAGGATTATCAGGAAAATTTGAAAAACATTATGCTATAAAGCCATTTGATGTTATTGCAATACCTGTTCAACCAATATTGAATGATTCCTTATTGAAAAATTTTAATGAGATAAAAGAAATGAGTATAGAAGTTGATATATATGAAAAAGGGAAAAGAATTTTTTCGGAAACCAAAGAAATAGAAGTTCATCCTATTGAAAGTTTTATTTTCAATATTAACATTGATTCTGAAGACAGCAAAGTTTATTTTTATCAGTTGCTTGCGTGTTATTGTACACCTCATCAAAAGGGGATTGAAGTTATTATTACAAAAGCATCAAAAAAAACTGGAAGCATAAAAGGTGCTTTGTGTAATAATTACGATCAAATAATGAAAGAATTAGAGGCTATTTATACGGTTATTTCTGAAGATATCAGATATGTTACAAGATCATTTAACTTTAAATTAGATAAAATGGTAAAAACACAAAGAATAAATTTGCCGAGTACTACATTGAGTTTAAAATCAGGAAACTGCATTGATTTATCATTATTATTAGCAAGTGCTTTTGAGGCCTGCAAACTGGAAGTTGATATTGTAGTATTGCCAGGGCATGCTATGGTTGCTGTAAAAGTAACTGAAATATGGATATATATTGAAGCGACAATGCTTGGATATAGAGAATTTGCTGATGCAGTACAACAAGGTGATAAAATTTTTAATGACAACTTTATAAGTCATAACAACGCAAAGAATAATGATTCTAGAATGGTTTCAATTTCTTTGGCAAGAAAACATGGTATATTGCCATTTGAATAGTAATGTTGCCAAACTTTTTCCTTAGGAGTTTACACTAATTTTCAATAATGACTAGTTTAATAAGAATTATTATCTGAGGGTAAGGCAAAATATGTGATATGAAATATGAGTATTTATGTTACATCCATATGAAGAAAAGATTGAAAGTAATTGAGTATTAATAAGAAAAAAGGGCCGCAAGTATTAAATACTTGCGGCTTTATATGATTCCCCTTTGGGGGATTCTTGGGGACAAATTTAAAACATGAGAAGATCAACTATTGATTTTATCTCGAATTTTTTGGTGGGTCATATCCCGTGGATGGGAGTATAAATCTTCGGTTGTTGACGGTCTGCTGTGACCAGCAAATTTTGAGGCTTCCTCGGCTGTAAGATGTTTATCGTGTCGGAGAATCGTTATAGAAGAGTGTCTCATGTCATGCAATCGGAATATTTCAAGATTCACATTTTTGAATTCATCTGAAATTTGCGCCTGTAAGTCTTCTTGTTTGATGAAATCTTTAAATAATCTGGTCACGGTATTTGGATTCAATGGATTGCCGTTGTTTTTACATATCAGATAATTACCAGGTTTGTATTTTTTCAAATAATGAGATTTATTCATCGTGATATATGTTTTTCTTTCATGAAGGAGGTTGCATATACTATCAGGAATTGGAAGAGTGCGTATTCCATTTTCGGATTTTGGTTCTTTTTCTACAACGATGCTTTTGTTATTCGAATCCTTGGTGACGACTCTTTGTCTAACGATTCGAATGGTTTTTTCTTCGAGATTTATGTCCGTTATTTTTAGACCTGAGATTTCACCTCTTCTAAGGCATAAAAAGGCTGATAGAGCCATTATGCATTGAAGCAAATTCACATCGACTTTACTTGTTCGTGGTTCGACTCGATAAACACATGCGAGTTGTATGAGGCGTTTTATAACTTCTTCTTCTAATGTTGTAAACTTGTACCTATGGGAAATTTTGGGGAGATCAACACGATTGAGCGGATTGAAATCCATTTCTCCATGTTTTATCAGATAACTGAAGTATGCCCTTATTGGGATTGTAATATTTCTTATTGTTCTTGGGCTCAATTTACTATTTTTGCAAAAGCCATCAACGAAATTTTGCAAAGCCATTGAATCGACCTGACATATTTTAAAATTTTTAAAATGTGGATATATATGTTTATCGAAATTGACTTTATAGGAATCGAAGGTTGTACAAGAAATATACAGTTTATGATGATTATAAAGCCAATTTTTCATACTTTCACAAAAATTGCCTTGTGGTTGATTCATGAATTTTTGATCGGTGATTTCAATTGAGTGTCGCATGAAGGCTTCATCGGCACTTTTGGAGGTTGGAAAACTTCCGATTTTTTTGGTTCTATTTTTGCCTGGATGGGTCGGATCTGGTATTCGAATGTGATAATACCATCTTTTTCCACGCTTAAATGGCTTCACGATTTCCCACCTCCTTTGATGAAAATTCATTTTCAAACCAAACCGTAAATTCGTCTTTCGGAATTCGTATGGCTCTTCCTATTCGAATTTTTGGAAAGTCATTACGGTTTACAAGTTGGTAAGTAAAGGTTTGACTTGTATTGAGGATTTTTGAAAGTTCCTTTACCGTGATGAAAGAATCGGATGAGAAAAGCGAATGATTATTATGTAGCATGTAATTCCCCCTAATAAATTATTTTTGTAAATGGCAACTTTAAGTGCCTATAACAATGATAACACCATGGGAACTTAAAGTCAACATTAAAAATAAATAATTATTGCAATCATTACTAGAGTAACTTATAATGTAAATACAAGGAGATGATTTTATGAATGAAAGCAAAGAAAAATTCCGGGATGTTTTCGGAAAACGTTTTCAGAAAGTCAGGAAACGAAATCTAAAATTGCAAAAGGACATAGCAAAAATTTTTGAGGTAACACCCAAAAGCATTACTCACTATGAGAATGCAGTGAGGGTTCCGACTTTATCAAATTTGCGAATGTTTGCGACAATGTTTGATGTAGAGACGGATTACCTATTGGGATTGAATGATACTTATGATTTTATGACGGACAAACGAGAAATGTTTTTTGATGCTTATGGAGAAAGAGTGGTAAAGGATGTAAAACGATACATATCGCTAGACAAAGATTTATTTGGCAAAGTTTTAGAGGAAGAGGAACAAAAAACGAGAATAGAAAGCGTTTTGCTAAAAGTATTTGTCAAAGCGATGGCGGATTTAGAGATTGATAATATTGAGCAAAAAACTTATCATCTCATTGTTAAAGAAATTGGGAAAGAGATTCACCAACTACTCGAACTGGCCAAAGAAGGAGATGACCTGAAATTGGAAATTGAAAGCAGAGATTCAATTCAAGCCTATGAAGAAGTGATTCGTAATAGTATATTTAAAGAAGAAATTCAAAAGATGATTCAAAATTTTGCCGATTTCGAAAAGACAGATTGTGATGTAGAGCATGATTCGGAAAGCACAATTTTGCAAGTAATGCAAAGGCAGCGAGCCATTCTTGATATGAACATCAAATCTTTTGAAAAAATGATAATAAATCAGGCAATGGAGCAAGAAGAAATCAAGAATAATATGGAACAATAAGAATATTCAGCACTTTAAAAATCCGCCGAAAATATTATTAATGGAGAGTTAATTGACTCTCCTACATAATCTGTGATTTAAAAGACCAAAACAACTAGAACTGAAATATTAAGTGATTGGAAGAAAGAGGCATATGCCTCTTTCTTTTTTATATATAAAAAGTGCAAATTTGCATTTTGACATTAAATATTAAATGAAACAGAAAGCATATAGTCTTTTTAGCAGCCTTTATAAAAACCTTTTTAAAATCTTAATTATGCATTTTCTATTATGAAAGAAAAGGAAGAAGTGCTTAAGTTAAAAGTAATTTGAAAAAGAAAGAGCCAGGCATGAATACCCTGGCTCTTTCTTTAAGTGAATGAAACGTTAAAGCATATAGACATCAAACATCTCTCGTAATCAGGGAATGTTTCATTCGACTTTTGATCTCTTTAAAGTATTTCTATAACAAAATTGGACATTTGCTAATAGGTAGAGGCATTTTTTTACAATGTTTTATTATGAAAGAAAAGTAAGAAGTGCTTAAGTTAAGAGTAGTTGAAAGAGTAAGAACAAGTCATAAATTGCTTAAGTGAATGAAATATCGTTTCATATAGCGTAAACAGTCTTTTAATTATATGCATTATATTTCATTCAACTCATTGATTATTTTCATGTATTTTGAAATCAAGGAAGGGCTTATGCACATTTTATCGGCGATTTCTTTCTGATTGTCTCCTAGTTTTATATATTCAATAATCCCGTTTATATTATGTTGTTTTTTTCTTTGCCTCATAGTTAAACCATCCTTGAAACCATCCTTTTCTCGTGTTTTTATTCTATTATTAAGATTTATACGGTATTTTTTTTCATCTTCACTTGTGATTGTGATTAATTTTTTTTCTTCAATAGAAGAGATTGAGAGCATATTGAGTATAGTCTCGTTTTTAAAGTTTAGCCCCGGCTGTTCGCCTTTCTTAAATTTCATATGTTTGCATCCAATCAAGTATTTTCTTGCAGATTGCACTGCTGTTATTGTGTCTTTCAATTCGTTTTTAGGGAGTGGTTCCTTTAGTGTTGAATTTATTTGTTTTATATATTGAAAGGATTCTTCCGCTGAAACATTTTTTGTTTTTGTTGTTGTTGTTATTATAAAAAGATACCTCATGAAATGAAGTAGGCATTTCCGGCAATGATATTCTATAAGAGAAAAATCCCTAAGTTCTATCAAGCGATGAAGATCTTTCAGCCTATTCTCATTTATTTTTATAAATGGACTTTTACGATGGAGACTTGTTGCAGTTCTGTCTTTTGTATGAATATTTTCCTTTGGAATTGGAATCTTATAATTTTTATTTATTTTTTCAATCGAGTATCTTTTGCCGGTAGGTTTACCCATAATATTGGTTGTTTCACCAGTCCCTGCATGAGCAAAACCAGCCAACCGTAAATTCCGCACACTATCTTGTACAACAAGGTTACTACCATATTGTTTCAGTGCATTGATGAAATATTGTTCTGCAGTTCTCCAAATGAATCCATTATTTTTGCTATTTGGATAATTCTTAAGAAGCCAAATATACTGTATTCCGCCAGATTTGATTTTTATAGACGGCAAAGGGAGTTTCCCTTTGGAAAAGACTTCTTTCTTAATCAATCGATCCATCTTTTCATGGGTGAAATTTTTGAAACGCTGGTTCTTGTAATAATCCAAATCAACATATAAAGCATTAAAATTCTGAATATATTGATTACTACGTTTTTTGCTAGAGAATGAATTTTGGCTTATGTAGATATTTTCTCGATTTAATAAGTTGCATAATTTTTTCTGGAGATCATCGTATTTAATCATAAATTGACTATAAGCGTCGTTTTCTTTTTTTGCTATACAAATGTATTCGCCAGTTCCTCCATGCAGTAATTCGAGGTGTTTTTGCGCTGATTTAAGCCGTTCTATCTCTTGATTGTTGCTTGGAATGGAAATTGTTTTGTTGATAATGCTGGTAATGTGAACTGATTCATGATTGCTGTTTTCAGTTTGAGTCTTTGAAGATTTCATATAAGATCCTCTCAATTGCTTTTCTAGAGGTTCCCTTGTTTTTCTTCGGTAGTTATTCTTGTTTGTGAAATGTGGTTGCCTTGCTTTTAGAGATATTAAAACGATTATATTTTTTTGTCAAATATTTTTACTTGAAAAAAAGGGTTAATAATTAATATTTCAAAATGAATATTAGAATTACTTTACTAAAGATAAACGATAATCGCTTTCATCCCACAATGGATTTCACATACAAAATAAAAAAAGTTTTAACGAGTTTTACCTTTCGTTTTGTCTCAAGACAAAGCGCTCCCTGAAAAGGGCTAAATTTTAGATTTGAAATGGCAATATAAATGGGCCGGAATGCCAAAGGCATTTTGGGACAGTTATATTGCTGCCAAAATAGGCTTTTTAAAACGAAGTAGATACAGTTATGGAGCCAAATAGGAAAAATATGACCGGGAATTATTAAATTAATCGAAAGGAGGTGAGATGGTGGGATGTGCAAGTTTGAAACATCAAGTTTATCAAGCATTGAGTAGTATTAATGTTATTGACGATCAAAAGAAAAGAAAAGTGCTTTATGAAAAATATAGTGGACAGAAGGCAAATAACATAGCGAAAATAGGCAAAAAACAGTACAAATCAGCGAGTTGTTCGGCTAAGGTGATCATATCTATTAGCAGTATGAAAAGTGCTCTTAAAACGGCAAATAACTTTGTTTTTTACTGTAAACAGAATGAAGATATAAAACTACTTAAAGAAATTAAGTCAAATATGATTGTAGAATATCTTCAAAAGAAAAAAGATGAGGGGTGTAAACCCGCGACACTTAAGACATATTATGCGGCTTTGAAAAAACTGAATTATGGCATTAAGGAAAAATACGGAGGAAAAGGATTTATCGATAAAACGAATGACAAAATGTATTTTGGCAAAAGAGAAATTATTGGTCGGAAGTATTCTGAATTACAAATTGAGATGGTGATAAAGGGTTTCGAAGGTTCTAGATATCAAGATGCGATTAAAATTCAAGCAGCATTAGGCCTTAGGGCTTCGGAAATCAAAACCTTTAAATTAGACAATATACAAATAGGAAAAGGGGACAGTTTTAGGCATAGAAAATTTGGGCAGATTGATACGACTGATACCGTAAAAATTATCGGGAAGGGTGGGTTAATTAGATTTGTACCTATACAAAATAAATATAAAGTATACATAAAGGATTTCAAGGAGAGGTATGAAGGGAATAATCAACCTTTTAGGAGGATTACAAAGAATGCATACCAAAAAAAGTTTTTTCGGATAACGAAAAAACTTTTCGAATCTCGCGCGTCGTATAGGACGCACGAGATTCGAAAATATTATGCAACACAGTTATTTTTGGATTTAAAAAAGCATAAGGAGCAAGAATCGGGAAGGATGCTTTCAAAAGAAGAACAAGATTTAATCAAAAAATATGTTGTTTATACATTGGGCCATTCAGAAGAACGAGAAGATTTGATTAAGATATACATTAATGCTTAAGAATACAAAATTATTTAATGCAACCAAGAGGTAATCCATTCGGCGAATGCCGAATGGATTTTTTTGTTTTAGTTATGCTAGTAAAATATATTTGTGACAGGTTTCATTGATAAATTGCTGTTTATTTTGGATCAATTGGTGTTTGCCTATTAATTGATGTAAAATAATAACATAAATGTATTGAGGAGATAAATATGATTAAGAAAACAAGCAACATATTGATTTATGAAATAACGATAGCAGTATTAGCGGTAATCGCAGTTACAATTGCATTAATGGATCTTATAGGAGTTGTTTCGATAGCAGAAAGTGTAGGGCTTACATGGCTCGACAGAATAATTTTAAGCATATTTACAATAGATTATTTTACAAGACTTGTGATAAGTGAAAACAAAAAAAAATTTATAAAAACTAATGTTTTTGATCTTATAGCAATTATACCATTCAATTCAGTTTTTAGGGTTTTCAGGATAGCAAGGGTTTTCCGTGTGGCTAGGTTAGCAAGGCTGAGCAAAATGACAAAAATCCTTAAAACCGCTAGGATTTTTGCATTTTCAAAAAAGTTTTCAGGTCAACTTAAAAAATTCATTAAAACAAATGGATTTATATATATATTGACATTTACAGTTGCAACGGTATTTATTGGTGCGGTATTGATATTTGCAATTGAAAAAGGAAATACGATTGAGTCATTTTCAGATGCTATTTGGTTTTCTTTTGTGACGATAACAACTGTCGGCTATGGGGATATTTCACCCGCTACAGGTTTGGGAAGATTGATAGCAGCGGTACTAATGATAATTGGAATAGGGTTTATTGGAATGTTAACGGGGACAATTGCAACTTTTTTTCTTGCGAAATCTTCTGATTTAACAGGTGAAGAACAGACATCTGCATTTGAGGATTCAATTGAAATACATAAAAAATTAACAGATGAGCAGAAGAACGAAGTGTTGGATTTTATTGATTACGTAATCTATCGTGATAATGATATAAACAATAGAAAAGCAGCGAATAAGTAGATGTTTAAGAATTATATGAAATTTGTTTAAAAATAGATTTGAGGATAGAAACTAATAATTAAAGGGGTGGTTATCATGAATCAAAAAAAGGTATTGAAAATATTTGCGATGGTATTAATTATATGCATATTTTTTTCGACGATATCGTTTGCAGAAGAACCGAGTACCTGGGCGAAGAGTTATGTAGATGGACTAAAGAGTCAAGAAGTTCTTGATGATTCTTTTTATAGGGATTATACATCTAATATCAATCGACAGGATTTTGCATATCTAAGTATAAGCCTATATGAATCCCTAACAGGTGAAACATTGCAAGAAGGTGAGAACCCCTTCACAGATACCGATAATTCTTACGTTATTAAGGGCTATAACGCAGGCATCCTTAGTGGCTATGGTAATGGTCTATATGGTCCGAGCGACCTCATTACGAGGGAACAATTGGCTATTTTGCTTATAAAAACATTAAGAGCCGCAAATATTGATTGCGATATCTGTATGAGTACAAATATATTTACAGACGATGATCAAATATCTAATTGGGCAAGGGAATATGTTTATCTTGCTAGTTATAATGGAATCTTAAATGGTGTAGGTAATAATATGCTTGCTCCTCAGGACCATGCTACAAGAGAACAATCTATAATAATGGCTAAACGAATTTTAGACCAATATGCTTCGTCGGATGTATCGGATATAGGGAGTGTTCTTGAAGTTCATTATATAGATGTAGGACAGGGGGATTCAACTTTAATTAAGTATGAAGATTATGCAATTCTAATAGATGCAGGAAATAACGAATATGGCCCCGTAGTAGTTGATTATCTTAAAGACCAAGGAATTGATGATATAGATATAATGGTTGCAACACATAATCATGCTGACCATATAGGCGGATTAGATGATGTATTAAAAGCCGTTGATGTTAAGACCATCATTAAAAGTGGAGGGGAAGCAGACACTAGAACCTTTGAAGACTTTATATCGTGCTGTATAGATGAATCAACTAATTACGGTTGTGAAATCATAGACGATGAAAATATGACCTTTGATATAGATGAAAATATAAAATTTGAAATCATTGAAATGGGAGATGGCTATAGTAATGAAAACGACAACAGTGTTGTATCAGTCCTCTCTTATAACGATATAGACTTTCTATTCACGGGAGATCTTGAATCAGATGTGGAAAAAGCAAATATTTCTCTTTTCCCTATGGATATAGAAGTTTACCAAGTAGGCCATCACGGAAGCAATACGGCTTCTTCTGTTGAAATGTTAAATAAAACAACCCCTGAGTTAGCCATTATAAGTGCAGGAATTGACAATAAATATGGCCATCCTCATGCAGAAACTCTTTCAAAGTTTAAAACGCTTGGGATTGAAACTTACTGTACTAAATGCGGAAGTCTGATGGTTTCAACAGATGGGGAAACTTACTCCATAGGAGAAGGAGCGGTTGCTCTTAATCCTGATGATTTTGCTCAAACAGGTGGACTTGAAACTGAGGATTTAACTCCTGAACCTGTCTCGGCTATATCAGATGTTTCTATAATTAGCGTGGACCCTGTGTCTGAAATTGTTACTATAAAAAATAACGGAAATACAAATATAAATATGAATGGATGGAAACTCGTGAGTGTTCTTGGAAATCAAACATACTGTTTCCCATCGGGGTTTTCCTTGGGTGCCGGAGAAACTGTCAAGGTGACATCGGGAAGAAATGCGTTTGAGGATGGTGTATCAACTCTTCTATGGTGCAAAAGTTATATTTGGAACAACGATGAATCTGACCCGGCTAAACTCTACAATGTGGGTGGTGCATTGATATCCGAAAAATAAGAAAAATAGTAAGCACTAAACTTGATGAGGCACAGGAACTTTCGGTTAAGGAATAAAGAGTCTGATTATTAATCTGACAAGACTTGGAGGTGCGAAATTGGGAGATACGAATACCGATAGGACAAAATTATTGTGGCTTGCAAAGAGACTTGCAGATGTTGCAGAAGAAATGAATTCGCTTAGTGGTGAACAAAAGAAGATGGTTATTGAAAGAGCAGACGAAAAAAAAGCATGGAACCTGAAATCTTTGTATGAGAGTCTTAACGAGTATATGGATTGGTGAATTTGATGGGTGAATAGATTATGAAATAAGGTTGAAAGATATCATTGATATTATTTTGGATACTCTTATTAGTAGACCTATTTTACAGGGGAGTATTTTTTCCGGCAGAAATTATTACAATACATGATTATTTCTTTATATGTGCATTCCCAATCATTTATTATTTTTCACGAGATCGAAAGGACAAGAGGGTAAAGAAAGGGGCAATGCTCGGGTTGATGGTTAGTCTTATTGGGAAATTTGGGTTCATGGCAGGCAGCATGATTGCGTTAAGATAGGATTAGAGGAAGTCATGTTATAAATACGGAACCGTTATAAGATATAACTTTACTAATTTCAAGATATTCCTTATGAATTATCAAATAAGAAACTGAAATTATTTTAAGGGGGGGGATATAATGTTTAAAAAAAAAGTTAAAATAAGTGAATTTATATATATGATGGTAAATCGGAATTATGAAATTGATCAGGGTATTGATATCAATTCTGCTGTATTCAACGGAAAAGAACAATATTTATTATCGCGATATATAAAACTTTATAAAATGTCGTTGGCATATACTTTTCTTTTAGGTATCGATAATAAAGGGGAGTTTATTCAAAAATTTGATAAATGGCAAATTGATTCAATTGATAAAGATTTTCGAACACATATTGAAGATTTAATTGTGGTTAATACTATTAATTCAGGAGAATATGCGTTGTTTGATAAAGTAAATACATATTATAAGAACAATATACAAAATGTAAGATTTAAACCTCAGGAGCCTTTTTTCCATCACATTATATTTTTTGCTGAGTGTGTTTATTCAGATGAAAAAGATGCTCGTAAGAAAGAACATCTTATTGATTACTGCGTTCAACAGTATAAAATTTTGAATAAAAATTTGTTTAAAAAATCAATACTACTATTCAAATGAAATTATATAAATATGGCGGGAAAAGCATTTGGTAGATAATCTCAATGAAAGGCATTTGTATTTTGGACCAATTAAAAATTTGAATGATCCATATGAAGGTGCACATAAGTTTGTTGTAAATAATGATGTTAGACAAATTTTTACAAGTTTTTTTACAGAGAAAAGTATAATAAAATCAAATTTTCAAGATATTCTAAAGAAGATAACGTATTATTGGAAGAAGCGGTCGTTGATATGCATCTTGAAACGATAAATAACGGTTATGGAATTATTAGTTTTACGAATGCAAATATTGATGAATTGAAGAAAGTGGGCAAATAGATAAGAGATTTATTGTATTATCCCAGCATTGAGAGTAAGGTTGAAATGCACGGGGAAGGGATATTTGCTTTGTCTGATAGTTCTATTGAGATAGGATTGAAACGTGGATAATAGCCTCTTATACGTTTAGTTTGAGTCAAGGCTTGGTTAGGCATAATGACATGATAGATCAATATTACGTTATGAAAGGAATTGTTGAAATTGAGTAGTTTATTTAAAATAAAAAAAGCAGATAGTATTATAGAATTTGCAGATGCTGTTTTAGAAAATATTATGGGTGCGGCTAATCGAATTGCTGAATCTTTAGTGTTAGAACTAAAGAATCAATGCGGCATCAACCCTGAAGATATTAATAAGAATGTGTTGAATATAGAAATAATTTGTATGGCAATTGCAGTAGATTCTAAAAGTTTACCTCATTTAATAAAAGATGCGCAAAAAGTGAAAATATTAAATGAATATGCTACTTGTAAATATTTTTATCATTTAGAAGATACTGAATTACGAGATTATATTATTGAAGGAATTAAAAAATACAGCAATCTATTTGATAAGGCGATAGGGGAAGACAAATATTTTGACACTTTTTTATATACCCAATTAGTTATCCAATCATTAGGTAATAATGCTGTTAAGTACGGAATGAATCAAATACAACATGAATATCTTAGTATAATGCTACAACCATTAATCATGGGTTATTGGAAAAGCGCTCTTAAGTATGTGAGAATCAAAGATTGATAGTTAATTGAATTTGGTCAAACTAAATCAAACTTATAAGTTGATAGGATGGGCAAATCATTTTACACATCTGCAAATCATTTTACACATCTGCAAATCAGAATTTGCAGGGTTATAAGTAAGCGTATGTGTAGTCTAGCATCTTCAAATAATGGTAAAGGTGAAATGCAAATGAATATAAAAACGGTTGATGAAGTTAAAGAAAAAATCATGTGGTATGGTAAAAGGTGGACTGAAATAAATGCATTACATCATGTTTGGTTTTATATGCAGTATGGGTTTCAGTATGGTGAAAAAAATAAAAAAAGCAATATGATAGAAAAAATGTATAGGAACGCTAAGATGTTCTTTCGACTTTCAAGGTTGTCCATTGAAAGAACATCTAGGCTTGAATTGGTCAAATTGTTTGAAGGAAATGACAAAGCGACAATGCGATATTTAAGGAAATACTTAGATGATAATGCTGCTGAATTATTTGATAAATATGAAAATGTGTTGCATTTGAAATTGATAAATAGTGAATATGAACGTGATATGAAGGTTTTATATAAGACGATTAAATCTTTAAAGGATATTAGGAATTCACATTTAGCACACAATGATCTCAATCAAGTTAATGATTCAAATTACTTAAGTGAACTATATGGACAAAGCGGGATTATCATTGATGATGTGTTTGAGATTATCAATAGAACTAAGGAATATTTAAAAGATGTATCAGATCTATTTGGGTTACATGGAGTATGTATTGAATATCCTGAAATGATGGATATTATGTCGTTGGAAATGCACTTCAAATAATTTTTTGTGCGTATAAAATATACTAAAAAAGCATGAAGCCATAAGAAATGGTTTTCATGTGCGGAATAGGACAACGCGTATTGGGACTGTACAGTTGCAACTCTAAGACTGCGTACCAGCAATAGTATTAAAAGATTAAATCAAGAGATTCGCTGTCGAGAACGAAAAGATAAAATGATAATGAGATGGTCAATGCTTGGATTGATAGTTAGTCTGATATCTAAGTTCGGATTTATGGCGGGTAGCATGCTACTTTGGCAATAAATATCGAATTATTACATATTAGTAATGATAGTTTGGATAGTTTTGTAGAAAAGAAAATTGTTTACTAATTAAAGGAAGAGTTAAAATGCCAAGAAAAACACAGCATTCAATACCGGATTCTTAAGGGTGATAGCAGGTGAATAACATAGCGAAAATAGGCGGGAAATAGCACAAATGAGTGCATTGTTCAGAACGTGTGACTATATCTATTGGAAGCGTGGAAAACACGCTTAAATCGGCAAAAAAAATGCTTTTTACTGTAAACAATTAGCAAGCCAATTAGAGATGTATGATTTATTTTTAATCTATTTATTTAGTAGTCCCATAAGCCGAGCATTCAAGTAATTGCAAATAATATGTTGAGGTGAAGATATGAATCAATATAAAAATGAATTACTAAATAAATATTGGGAAAATTGGGATAACAATGGTTTGATTTGTAAACCAAATGGTAAACTTTATCATTATACTTCGGCAGAAGCAATTATATCAATTTTAAATAAAAATGAATTTTGGTTAACAAATTCAAATTTTATGAATGATAATTCTGAGACTACGTATGCGTGTAAACTATTTAATGATAGATTAGATCAATCTAAGATAAATGAAAAGAATAAAATAGTGCTAAAAGAAATGGTGGATTTGGCTGTTGGAAAGGGATTAGTTCAAAATAATTTTATATTATCATTTTCGATGAATTCTGATTCATTACCTATGTGGCAATACTATGGTGGTAAAGCAGGTTATATTTTAGGCAAATCACCAAAATTTATAAAAGATTTTGGTGATTTTGAATGGATATATTCAATTAAACATTCAAGAGATGATAATGGAAATCATATAAAAGTCAAAAATCCACATAAACAATGCGTTGAGGTAGTAGAAGCAAGATCGCCAATGAGTTACTCAGTTGTTTCGAATAATGTAATTTATGATAAAAAAATTCAAATATCAATAATGGACACAATAATTGCACATATTGAGGAGCGATTAATTGAAAACGCATATACTTTAGGAAGATTAATTGATTTCATACCATTTATTAAACATGAAAGTTACACGAATGAAGAAGAATATAGGATAATAATTTCATTTGATAAAACTCAAATGAACAGAGTTCAACATAATAGAGAAAGGGAAGGTGCGATAATACCATTTGTAAAACTAAAATTTAACAAAAGGGAATATATACAAGGAATTGGTATCAGTCCCAATATTTTTAATGAGTATACAAAACTAGGCGTTGAAAATATTATTCGGAATTATCCAAGCAAACTGGAGTTCATAGAAAGTCAAATACCATCAAGATTTTAGTATTACAAAGGTTGCTATCAAGATAGGAATAAGAAGAAAAAGATATATTTAATCAAGTAAGTAGCAGCACGCAAGGACGTACCATACAGATTGCACTCTTTATAAATCCGGTAAAACAATAGTTTGTAAAGTATAAGAGCAGATATTTATCTGCTCTTATTTTAATCGTAATATTTAGAAAATAATTCATGTGCATATTGTAAAAACTTTCTACTTTTCATATCCATTTGTGAATGATATTTGCGATATGGATATAATGATGTTCTTAATTCTGCTTTTCTATAATTTGGATTCAATATATTTTTAGATATCTTATCTAATTCTTTTAAATCCTTTTCCATACAACATTCATAGTACTTTTTGTTTCTTCCACAACGGCATAATCCATAAGGATTAAGTTCTGTCAAATAGTTATATCCGTTATCAAAATATTCCTTATTTGGTCCAATCCATATGCCTTTATTGGTAGAATTTTGGGTTTCTTCCCATATGCGATGTCGAAAGTGCCATAAAGACGTATTCCATAATGATTCTTTGATAATTTCATATTCTGTATCTCCTAGGCTATTATTAGCATCATTGTAGCAAATTGATTGTGGAAAGAAATATTTTCCTTGCATAACTTTTATATCATTAAAATAACAATTAATATGCGGGTGAGTAGGATATGTTAGATAGTTAATTAATGGGTTAATTGAGAATACCAAGGGTTGATAAGAGCATGCTTCAGTGGTGTTTAAATATATCATTATTTCATATATTGGATCCTCTAATTTATTTAATACTTTTTCTACTGCTTTGTTAGTAATTTTTTCATTTATCGGATCATCTACATCAAGAGTGAGTTTTCCTTTGTCTACGCAAAATGTCTTTTCTTCAATGCAGATATTGACAAAAGTACGCAAATGTTCACGGAGAGGAATAGGTTTGATTCTTGCCAATAGCCAATCACCAGGAGCAATAATTTTTGAGTGATTAGGAATTTGGACCCAATGAATGGGTCCAAATTCCTTTCTCAATTTTTCATAAATTAAACTATTCATTTTTATTTTCTACGTACTTAGCCACGCTCAAACAGGTTGCCAAATTGTATTTTGAAATCAATGTTCTAGAATAATATATTAAGTAATCGAAACAAACCAGTTCGCAATTGCGGACTGGTTTGTTTCGATTTGACGCAAAAATATAGGATAAACACTTATATTTTGAAATAGTATAAATATAATTTGGTGTGCATATAAAAAATGTATCAATATGGCTACACATAAGTAATAGCAAGGGTTAAGAAGTAAAAAATATTTGCAATATGGCCCACTGAACTGTTATAATATGCATTGTTGAGGGAAGTAAAAAGTATTAATGAAAGGAGAATATAAAGTGGATGGTGTTAAAAGATTTGGAGTGCTAGAAAGTATTAATGAAGAAGTACGGGGAGATATTTCTATTTCTATAATGTTTGATCGAGCATTTAATGATAAGAACAAGGTGATATTTTATGATGGCGGAGAAAAATCGATTTGCTATAAAAAGGGCATGGATCATTTTAGAAAGGGGAATGATTTGCTTGGATTTGATAATAATGACAAAGAAAGAGCGAGAAAGGAATTTTTAAAGGCAAAGAATTGTTTTATTGAGGATGATTGTATATCGAATTCTGAAGAAACGAGAAGGGCATCGCTTTTAATGCTAGCAGAAGTATACTTTCATATTAATGAATATCAATCTGCTTTTGAAATCATTAAAAAAATCAATAAAAATGATTTCAGGTACTGGGATGCGATGGCCCTATATTATTTGTATGAAGGGAATATTAATAAATCACTGAATTGTTTAGATAAGAGTAATTTAATAGAGAACAACAAAATTGACTATTACTTTAGAAAGGCATTAGTGTATCAAGAATATGGTTTATTTGAAGAAGGGTTAAAAGAATATTGCAATTATGCGGAAGCGTGCATTGCAAACATGGATTTTATCATGAATGTAAAGAATACAAGAGCACGAGATGCAGATATTTGGGATGTGTTTATAGAAGAGTTCTTTCATAAAACTAATATCCCATATGAGGTAATGCCACTTTATAATATACATAAGTGTTTTAAGAAAATTGAAGAAGATGTATTTGCTTTGGTTTACGGATCTTTATATCGTACAATTTTGAAGGCAGCAAGAGATGTTTCTAAATACTTGAAAGTAAGATGAATCATATATAAGCATATGGATGGTGTAAATGTTTTGTATTTGGTTCTTAACTGATGAACATAGTATATAAATATAATTATTTCTAGAAGGTTTAATTTAGTCAAGATCAGCGTAAAGATCAGCGTAAAGATCAGCGTAAAGATCAGCGTAAAGATCAGCGTAAAGATCAGTTTTTATCTTGAAAAACAGGATACTACCTGATAATAGATGAAACAAATAAAACGAAATGGAGTAATTGCAAGTGCTATATGGACTGGATGATATTGCTTGATACCGTGATATAAATCTTCAAAACAAGTTTTGACGTGTTAATAGGCGATGGTGGGTTCGATTCCTGCACTATCCAGCCACTATTGCAAAAAAGGTTTATGGGAAAGAAATGGAAAACAACCGTGTGGCGTTAAAGGTCAACTATGCCAGGTAGCATGCTGTTTTGGAAATAAAATATACGATTGGGCTAAAAATATGTATTTATAGTAAACCGCAATAAAGAATCTTAGGAATTTCCTGAGGTTCTTTATTACTATTTGAGTCAAAAGATCGAGAAGGTAACTTAAAGGGAGCATATTATAAATATAATGATACAAATATTTACTATAGGAATTTAAAGTTGACTTGAACGATAAAATGATATATACTGATACCATAACAGCGAAATGTGATTTGAAATGGTAAACATTTCATGCGATGGCTACAATGCGTACTACAATTTGGGATGGGGTGAAATAAACGGGGGATACTGCCATGGATAGAATATGGAGGAACCATGAAGAAAATAATCAATAAAGTTATTTATAATACTGAGAAGTCTGAATTTATGGCTTCTTATGATAATGGGCTAGGATATTTGGATCAAAGTCATTTTTATGAAGGATTGTATAAGACAAAGAATGGAACGTATTTTATAAATGGTTGTGGTGGATTGCGAACAAAGTATGCGGAATCTATATGGGATCGAACATCGGGGCTAGAAACGATTATTCTTATTTCTGAAGATGAAGCGATTGAATGGCTTGAGAAATACAATGAAATATATGTGATAGAAAGTTATTTTCCAGATATGATTGAAATTAAAGACGAATATAAGTAATTAGTATGTGTTTTGATATTTTTTGCTGAACAAAGACAAAAAAGGTTACTTCGATAAGTTAGTTGAAAACATTATGTGTAATGTTTTCAGGAATTTTGTAAGGACGAATTTGAAAAATGACAACTAAAGCAATAATTATTTTAAGGAGGAAGCATGGTAAAAAAATATAAGATTAAAGCAGAGGAATATTATGCTGAATATGATACAGAAGTAAAAGGAATAACTTATTTAATCAGCAAGCAAAGAGAATACTATAGTGGAAAAAATTATTTTGTTGATTGCCTAAGGGCAAAAGAATTAAATTGGTTGATAGAAAGGGCGCGTTGCAATGATGCGCTTAGCGAGAAAGAAAAAGGAAAATTGATTAATAAATATGAAAACCCAGGAAATTTTAAATCGTGTTTAATTATTGAATATGACTATTACAAGAAAAAAGCGAGATTTCTCTTTGACATAACTAGTTGTGAAACAAAAGAAAATAATATTTTGGATCATACAGCGTATTATTCAACATATAAAATGGATGAAGTTTTTGATTTGTTGTGTCATGTATACAATCTGGATAACCCTTTGTGTATATATTTATTTGAAGAAGCGTAAAAGAAAGTAGAATCTGTCTAATGTTTTCTGTTGAACGTTGAACAAAGACAAAATGGTGACTTAGAAAAGTCAGCAGAAAACATTGTACATATATTATGCCTGGGAAACAGGTTGGGAAACTTTTTGGGAAAAAGAGCATGATAAAGGGTGATAAACAAAGAAAACAATGATAAAGGAATATAATGTTTTCAACGGTTACAAGAAATATATGATAAGAAATAACAAGGAAAATAGATCTTCAAAACCAGCTGTGAGGCGTTAGTAGCGTCTTGGGTGGGTTCGATTCCCACACGGTCCCGCCAAATATAAAAAGAACGGATTCCTTATAGCAAAGGAATCCGTTCTTTTATTGGTGTTTGTTAGATTATCTTTTTTTCTTCTCCCGCGAGCAATTTTTTTATGTTGGATTTGTGCCTGTAAATAACGAAAAGCGAGGTTAGAAGCGCGAATCTGAGAAAATTGTCTGGCATGCCCATGAAGTAGCTTATTATGGGGGTCGCTGCTGCTATTAAAATTGATGAAAGCGAAACAATTTTGAAGACCCTGACCATAATAACATAAAGCGGCAAGAGATAGAGAATCAGCATAGGGTTTAATGCGAGCAACACTCCTGCGGCGGTAGCTACGCCCTTGCCTCCTTTAAATCTTAGTGTTGCAGGGTAGCAATGGCCCAATATGGCACCTGCACCCGCGAGTATTCCATAATCGTATCCCCAAATCGAGCTCCCAATGAGTACTGCGGCGACGCCTTTCAGAAAGTCTCCTGCAAAGGCTAGTGCCGCAGCCTTCTTGCCGAGAGACCGAAGTACATTCGTTGCGCCAAGGTTTCCGCTTCCTACATTTCTAATATCGATTTTCCCGTAATATTTTCCGACAATAAATGAAAATGGGATAGCGCCGAGGACGTATCCTATTGCAATGGCTAAAGCTATATTCATATAATCACCCTTTCAAGTTCATTTTACCATGACATAGCAAGGTTCACAAAGTATAATATTAAAAACCGGAATCCTAAACGAATGCTTTGTGCTATAATTTTTTTATGGAGGTGGTTAATTTGAATAAAAAGAAAAAAGTGTTTTCGAGCCGGAAATTGCCGGGAATAGCCATGACAAGGCTTAAGGAACAATTTGATTTTACATACAATCC
>SWCC01004721.1_pt1 | contig 24397 bp, 20 predicted proteins | sample 4692971 | NCBI WGS metagenome assembly SWCC01 (sample SAMN10267277, study PRJNA491770) | bioreactor metagenome | isolation source: DHS bioreactor inoculated with subseafloor sediment | place: Japan: off Shimokita Peninsula | collected 2006-08 | reverse complement strand
TTAAGTAGTGAATTTCAAAAAAAAATATTTTTCCGGGGGGATAAAATGAAAGCAATAATAACTTTACTAGTTTCAGTATTTTTAATAAGTACTGCATTTGCCGGTGAACCGCCGGTTTCTAAATTAAATCTTGAATTGGCAGAACAAAACTTTTTAGTTGGATTAAATTCTTCTAACGACGGATTAAAAACTTCCTCAGCTTATAATTTAGGTGTATTAAATTCAGATAAAGCAGTAATTCCATTATTAAAAATGTTAAGAAATGACGAAAAAGAATGCAACAGAATTATGGCTGCTCTTGCACTTTACAAAATTAATGATGCTAGAGGAATTAATGCAATTAAACAAAGAATTAGATTTGACGACTGTGAGAGAGTCCGTAAAATGTGTTCAACCCTTTATGCGCAATATTTAGTAAATTCGCATTCCGAAAATTAAGGCATAGTTTCTCTTGTTAGTTAGTGTTGGCTTCCTCAGAAATGGGGAAGCTTTTTTTATTGCGTAATAGTTTAATGTTTCAACTAAGAAGAATTTTTGAAATAAGTTTAAGTAAATTTTATAATTATTTCATAATTCTAGCGGCGTTAAGAATTGCTAAAAGTGCAACTCCCATATCGCCAAAAACAGCTTCCCACATTCCGGCAATACCAATTGTACCTAAAAGAATGAAAATTCCTTTAACACTCATTGCAAAAATTATATTCTGCCAAATTACTTTTCTTGTTTTATAAGCAATATCAATTGCTTCGGAAACTTTATTTGGGGAATCATCCATTATTACAATGTCGGCTGTTTCAATTGCTGCTTCCGATCCTAAAGCGCCCATTGCAATTCCAACATCAGCGCGGGCTATAACCGGCGCATCATTTATTCCGTCACCTACAAATGCAACTTTCCCTTTTTTAGAAAAATCATTAAGAATATTCTCTAAGTGTTCAACTTTTTGATGCGGTAATAATTCAGCAAAATAATGTTTTATGCCAATTTCAGAAGAAATAAATTGAGCATTTGTCGAATTATCTCCGGTAAGCATAAATGTTTCAATTCCCTTTTTATTAAGATTTTCAATTGCTTCTTTAGAATCTTCTTTTATTTGATCAGAAATAAAAATATATCCCGCTAGCTCTTTATTTATAACAACATTTGCTACAGTCTCCTTGAAACTGCAATCGGAATGTTCAATATTTTCTTTATGAAGAAGTTTATCATTCCCAACTAAAATTTCTTTATCATCTATTATGGCTTTTATACCAAAACCTGAAATATCCTCAAAAGATTTTATTCTGCTTTCATCTATAGATTTGTTGTATTTATTTTGAATTGCATCTGAAATTGGATGATTAGAATTAAATTCAGCGTAACTTGCAAATTCTAAAAGTTCATTTTCAGAATAACCGTTTACCAGATTAATTCCGGTAACAGAAAAATTCCCTTTTGTTAAAGTTCCGGTTTTATCAAAAACTACAGCTTTAATTCCTGCAAGCGCATCAAGATAATTAGAACCTTTAACAAGAATTCCTTTTTTTGATGCTCCGCCAATTCCGCCAAAATATCCAAGCGGAATGCTGATTACTAAAGCGCAAGGACAAGAAATAACCAGCACAACTAAAGCTCTGTAAATCCATTCTTCAAAAAGCAGATTTGCAAATAAGAGCGGAGGTAATACTGCAATCATTGCAGAAATTAAAACAATTACCGGAGTGTAATATCTGGCGAATTTAGTAATAAACTTTTCTGTTGCAGCTTTTTTGCTTGATGCATTTTCAACCAGCTCAAGTATTTTTGAGATTGAAGACTCGGCAAAATTCTTTGTGACTTTAATTTTTATAAGTCCCGACTGATTTATCATTCCTGCTAAAACTTGATCTTCTTTTTTTACTTTTACCGGAATTGATTCGCCGGTTAGAGCAGAAGCATCAACAAAAGATTCGCCATCGGTAATTATTCCGTCTAAAGGAATTTTTTCTCCCGGTTTAACCAGAATTAAACTGCCGATAGTTACTTCTTCGGGATTTACTTTTTGAGTCTTCTCATTCACAATTAAATTGGCAAATTCCGGTTTGATTTCGAGCAAAGCTTTAATCGATTTTCTTGATCTATTTACAGAAATATCCTGGAAAAACTCGCCTACTACATAAAAGAACATTACGGCAACCGCTTCGGGAAGTTCATCAATTGCAATTGCGCCAAGTGTTGCAATTGACATCAAAAAGTGTTCATCAAAAACATTCCCTTTTATAATATTTCTTACGGCTTTATAAAGCACTTTATAACCGCTGATTAAGTAAGCAGAAATAAAGACAAAATATCTTCCAATTTGGTAAGGAGTTGAATCTAATTTTTCACCAAAAACAAATCCAATTAATAAGAGAAGTGAAACTAAAATAATTTTAGCAAGTTCAGGTTTATTACTTAACAAATCCCCTTTTGAAATAATTGATTCCTTTGATTCATCAATTGTGGCGCCCGGTTCAATCTCATCTATTTTGGATTTTACTAAATCTAAATTGTCCGTATCAATTGTAATTGAAGAATTTGCAAAATTAATTGAGACAAATTTAACCTCCTTCATATTGGATAAATCGGTTTCAATTTTTGCCGCACAAGAGGCACAATCGATATTTCTTAAGTTATACTTTTTCATTAAATAAACTTTTTCTGTAAAGATAATAAATTGAATGATGGATTATAAGTCTCTTTTAGAACAATCAAAAATAGAAAGTTCCATTTCACTTTATAAAAAAATTAGTTGAATCAAAATAAATATCGGTAAAAGAACGATTAAAGAAAATTTATACATGTAAGCAAAAAAGCTTGGCATTTTGATATTATTTTCTTCTGCAACAGCTTTTACCATAAAATTTGGTCCGTTTCCAATGTATGTCATACTTCCAAAGAAAACTGCGGCTAAACAGATAGCTTTCAGCAATTCTTCAGGTATTTGAGCAATCATTGAAGAAGAAGTTTCTCCCAATCCTAAAGCTAAAGAATGAAATGTTACAGCAGTTGGAGTATTATCTAAAAAGCTGCTTAAGAATCCGGTGTAATAATAAAATTGAGTCGGACTGGAAACACCAAGTTGTTCAGCATTTGCTTCTAAATATAAAAGAGCCGGAACCATTGTTATAAAAATTCCAAGGAATAAATATGCTACTTCTTTAATCGGTTCCCACCTAAAATTGTTTGATTGGCGAATAAGCTTTGGTGTTAGGAATAATGATAAAATTGCAAAAATTAAAATTACTGCTTCCCTTATAAATTTATAATACTCATTTTGTTCGATAAAGGAAAAATATTGAACATTCAGAAAAGCAACAGAGAGTACAACTCCAATCAACCAAAGGAAGTTTATCTTGCCTTCAATTTTTATTGGTCTGATGTTTAATTTATCAAGAATAAGCACTTCTTTTGGTTCTTTTTTATGATAAAAAGAATCGACTAAAAAATAGACAAATAAAAGCAATAGATTAGTAATAAGCCATTCCGGGAATAGACTAATAAACCAAGTAAACGGAGCGCCGCGAAGATACATCATAAACAAAGGCGGATCACCAAGAGGAGTTAATAATCCACCCGAATTTGCAACAATTGCAATGAAAAACAAAATTGTGTGGACTTTGAATTTTCTTTCTTTGTTGGTATAAATTAAAGGTCTAATTAGGAGCATTGCTGAGCCGGTTGTTCCCATCAAAGAGGCAAAAACAGCACCAACAGCCATAAATGAAGAATTGATAAATGGATTAGCTTCAATATCTCCGGATAAATAAATTCCGCCGGTAATTGTAAATAATGCTCCAAGTAAAATTATAAATGGAACGTAATCAAAAAATATTGTTTCAATTAGTTGTTCTTCTAATCCGTTTGATAATAAAAAGACTAAAACAGGAAAACTTAATAGCAGCGAAATAATTAATTTGTTTTTATTCTTCTCCCAAAAATGATTCCAGAATAAAGGGAAAAAAGCGATTGAACTTAACATTAAAATAAAAGGAAGCAGACTTAAAAGCGGAATATTGAATGAAGTTTCCAACTTGTTGAACTCCACATTATTTCTTATAAAAAAAATATTTTCAAATTGAAAACTATACTCAAATTAATTTATTAACAAAATAAATATTTGCAAATCATATAAACTTATTTCGATACGAAAATATCTAAAAGTCGATTTAGACTTAGTTATAAATGTTTTAAGATATGTGGTAAATTGCAAATGCGAGTACTAAAAATGAAAGGATTTTAAAACAAGCTGCCCCGCTAGGATTCGAACCCAGACATACAGATCCAGAGACTGCAGTGCTACCGTTACACCACGGGGCAATTCATTAAAAATGAGATTGAAAAATTAGCTTTAATTACAAGATTTTGCAAGAGCAAAAGAGTGAGTGTTTTTGTCGGTCATAATTTCGGAATCATTTGCAAGTTTCAAAAAACCAAAACTCAGAGGTTATTATAAATTACAAATTCCATACTATTCATTTAACCAAGAATTTAATTTTTATTCTATTTGAGTCAACCTATTTCAGGATTATACATTATTACACACCCCTCGGTCCCCTACGCCGCGGCGCACAAGTCTCAAGAGGGGATGATTTATATTTTAGCTGTTTTGTTTTAATTCTTTTACTTTTTCAGTCAACCTATTTCAGGACGCTACACTTTACTTTGCTAAAAGAACAACATATCAAAATCAAATGAAATTAAACGAAATTCCTTTTTATTTTATACAATAGACTTATATTTACCTCTAAAATTTTATTAAACAATACAAAAAATATCTTATGGAAAACACTGAACTCAAAAAGAAATGGTTTGAGCATTTTCAAACCGCCCCAAATCAATTAGAAAAAATGTCTAAAGTAAACGGATTAATAAGTGCATTTAACGCAAACATAGATGCAGTAATTAAAATTTCGGGTAAGGATATTGAAGAATTAATAAGAAAATTTAGCATTAATCAAAAAGCTCTTTTAGTTGATGGTGATGAAAGTATAAAGACAAATGAAGATGCAATCCGTGGTCTGGTTAAATGTTTTAAAAGTGGTATTGCCGAAGAATGGTTGATTGAAGAAAAATCAGTATTTGACTGGCTAAATGAAAATATTGGTTATGATAATCTACAAATGGGAGGACAGGGCGGAATTGTTGCCAATGTAATGGCTGTTTGCGGAGTTGAGGATGTTTATGTTCATACAGCATCATCGCCAAAAGAACAATCAAAATTGTTTCTTGATCTGCCCAACTTGAAAAATGTAAATCCTAGTGGTGAATTGCAAAAAGCCTTTACAATTGACCGAACCGATGACATTCCTTTAATTCACTGGATAATTGAGTTCGATAAAAATGATGAATTAACAATTGACGGCAATATTTTAACTTGCCCAAAATCCAATCGTTTTATAGCAACTTACGATCCATTGAATTTTAAATTAGCAATTGACGAAGCTTTTGACAAAAAAATGTCTGATCCTTCAACCAATTTTGAATTCATTATTCTTTCCGGTTATCAGATGCTTCATAATGAACTTTCTAACGGAGACTCCGGAATTAACAGAATTAACGAATCAAAAAAAATAATTAAAAAATGGTGTGATAATAATCCCAATAATATTATGCATTTTGAAATAGCTTCAACTCAAGATAAAATTATTCGTAAATATTTGGTTGATCATTTAGCAAATGATATGGATAGTATTGGATTTAACGAACGAGAATTGATTGATATTTTAGAAGTTATTGGTGAAGAAGAATTAGCGGATTTGTGCAACAAAGAAACTACCAGCAGTAATTTATTTAAAGGATTGATTAAAGTATTTCAATACATGAAATGTCCTCGCATTCAACTTCACATGTTTGGTTTATATATTTCACTTCAGAAAAAAGGATACCAAATATCCCCTATCCAAAACCGTAAAGGAATGCAATTAGCCGCAATTATTGCAGCAACAAAAGCAGGAACCGGCTCAATAAATTCAAAAGATTCTTTATTGTGGGCAAAAGATAGAGAAGTTTCAGATATTGGATTAAATGAATTAAGAAGATTATCTGAGACTGTATCACAAGAATTTGGCGCAAATAATTTAATTGAAGATGGAATTTTCACAAACGATTCAGTAGAAATAATTGCCGTTCCAACAATTATTATTGATAAACCGATAACTCTTGTTGGTATGGGTGATACTATTTCATCAATTTCTTTAGTTGGTGCGCTTTAGATTTGAATTAAGACTTATTTTTAAGAGTATTTAATTTCAATTTCGGTACCATGAAAAGGCATATCTACTCAATTTGACAGGGTCGTATTTTATTATAATCCATTTGACTCCCCTATTGATTCTCCCAATTTTCATTCCGTTGATTATACTTTTACAACCCCCACGTGTCATTCCGGTCGATTGTGCTTTTTACAATCAACCGGAATCTCAAAAACTTCAATTATTCAAAACTAACACACCACACAGGTGAAGCGGCACCAGATCGAGACTGAGACGACACCAGAACGGCACTGTGACGGCACTGTATCGAGAGCGGAACGGCTTCTGTTCGAGGAATGAGCGACAACCACTCTAGGAACGGACGACAACCACTCGAGAAACAGGTATGGCTGATTTTTTAATTGAGTATGAAAAATTAACGTAATTGCTAGGATTATTCTCCTCAGAAAGTTGATTTAGAACAATAACATTTTTCATAATTAAATAAACATATCTATTTATTTAGAATTATATACATGACAACTTAAAAAAGTATTGGTAATTATACTCAAATATCTTAAGTTCTATATTAAATATTGACTAAATTAGTTGATATTATATTATTGTTTGAAAATGGATTTGATATTAGAACTAAACAAGCAATATTAATAAAAGAATTAAAGAACATAATAATGGCAAGGTTGCTTTAAAAATGAATAGAGTTCCATTGGAATTAGTTTATTGATTAATCATGATGCGGGAGTTATCAGTCCACTAGGCAAATCATAGAGATGGAATATTATATGGCTATGAAAGTAAAATTATTTGAATTCCACGAAAAACCCAAAGATTTTCCACTGAATATCAATTCAAATTCATGTTCAATCTTATTTAGTAAAATTGATAGTGAATTAGATATTACTCAATCATGGATTAAGGGGACTTATGAAATTTCGGATAAAATGATTTTTTATGTAGAATCCAATTTTGAATTAATCAACGGTATTTACCGTATAAAAAGCATTCTTTTTATGGATCCTATAACTGATAGGTATTTTTATGCGATGACCAATCCATTTAATTTTACAATTAATGAGTATAAAGTTGAAAATAATATTCTTGTTGATGCAACTGAAGAAGAAGCAGAAAAAGCCAAAGCTGATTGGGATGAAAGTGTTCGAATCGGCATTCCAGAAACGATGATAAATTATAAATACTCAGAAATATATTTGATCTGTTCTGATGCGTTAATAACATATCCCTTTAGAATTGGACAAGCAGAAATTTACCCTCTTTCCAAATCTGGTATTGTTGATCTTTCATCTTCAATTAAAGAAGTTTTTTTGAATATTGGGGAACGAGTAATAGAATTAAATGAGATATTAGAAGGGATTTCACATTCTGATGAAAGAAGATCTCCTCTCTTTTGTATTAGATTCCCAAGATTTTATATTGAAAGTGATAGTTTAACACTTCCAATATTACCATATGTTAAAAAAATATTTGGGCTGTTGTGCCTGAACAGAGGTGCATATTGCAAATTATTGGGAGGTGTTCATATTAGGCAAAAAGATGAGAAAAAAGATGTTTTTTACATGAATTTAAATAGTTATTATAGAGGCAATCTTGTAGGTGGTTTAATTGCTAAAGAAAATGCAAATTTATTTAACAAACAATACAAACTTTTAATTAAAGATAATTACTTAACTGAAATTGTGTCTAAGTTAAACTCTGCTTATGCGGAAACCGATCTTGATATATCTTATTTCAGATTATGGTCTATTTTAGAATGCATATCTAATGATTTGTTAGGGGGCAAAAAACTAAAGCATATTAAAGAGATTATTCAAAAAGCTCATTCCGATTTGGGTCCAAATTATGTAATAAAACTAGAATTAGGGCCTTTAGTTTTTGAACTCGAGCAATTACTTAAGATGTGGTTAAATTGGAGAGATATTACAGCACATAATGGTGGAATAAATTCTTTTTATGAAGGTAAAAAAAATATTTGTTTTGAAAATAAACTTATGATTGAGGAAATGAGGAAAATGAATCTTGTACTAGATTATGGTGAAGACAGGAGTAATTTATTACTTAAAGATATTTGTGCAAAAGTTGTAGAATTTTATTTAAACAAGGCCATGTAACAAGCTCTTCCACCCAACTGCTTTTTTCAATGCAGCTTTGCAGAAGTTATAGGGTTAGGTAAACAAACAATACGCAGCAATAAATACTGTTCTAATAAATATAATTAGTTGAAAATTATTGATGTTGGTTCTTCGTTTCGTCATAGCTGTTTTGGACTGACAGGAGAATAGCAAGGCCTACTTGCTACAAATCAAGTAAAAAATAGATTAACAAATTAAATATTCTTTGACATTCTGATAAGAAACAGTACATAAATGACATATATTTATCCTCTTGCGCATAGCTCACCCTTTAATCTTTTGGATTTTATTTCCGATTGAGGTTTTGCCCGGATTTGTTGGTTCCTTATTTTTTAAGTAATAGAAAATAATATGACATAAAAAGGAGTGACACACTTAAAATATGGCCCATTTGTTCAGTTTGTTTTTTATCAGGTGTTAAATATAGAAATCGTTATGTGCTCGGAGCATGAGGTTGATATTGGCGTAATATGGTCTTATATTTAGTCCAGAATAAAGACATTATAAGGACTTGAAAATGAAAAACATCTTAGTCGCACATGATATAATCCCAGTAGGTCAATTCAAATCCGGTTTAGCTAAATATCTTAAAGAAATCCAGAATAATGGTAATTCTTTAATTATAACTCAAAATGGTAAACCTGCCGGAGTATTAATTTCTCCATCGGAATTCGATGCTTTGAGACAAACAAAACTTTTCATCGATTCAATTTCACGTGGTTTATCTAATTCTGAAAAAGGAGAGGTTCTATCTACTTCACAACTTAGACGTGAATTACAAAAAAGACGAGCCGGCAAAAAAAATGAAAATATTCTGGACTAAAGAAGCCTTACTGCGCTTGCAAGAAATTGAAGAATATATTTCAATAGATAATCCTGTCGTTGCTAGAGAGTTTGTTGATAAGCTAATATCACTTGCCGAAACATTACTAGATAATCCAGAAAAAGGTAGAATCGTGCCTGAATTATCATTAGAAAATATCCGAGAGTTGTTACATAAAAATTATCGAATCGTTTATCTGGTTAAGAAAAATTCTGTAAATATTCTTACGGTATTTGAAGGTCATCAACTATTAAAGAAAGAAGAAATATTTAAAAGTAAATACTAAGAGAAGCATTTAACAAGTTATTCCGATTAAAGTCAACGCAAAGTTGATGCAAATAAATATTGATAAAGAGGCATAAGGATGCCCGCCCAACAAAACGGCGGACAAGCCTCAAAGTGTCAAATAGTTCTTAGATATATTGATAATAGCCCGCCACGGCGGACATGTTAAAGATATTTAAATTGGAAAGGGGTTAAGGATGATCTCTCAAATCCCACGCGGCTGGACTGCTTATAGCAGTTTCAATTTATCAGATATAAAAGAATAATTCTAATTAATAAGATTTGTAAATCTTTGAAATCTTTTATATTCATATTGTTTCCTTTTTTCTCAAACTTAACTAAAAACATGCATTAGTTAAGAGAAAATTGTTTTATTTAACTAAGATAAATTATAGTTAAGGAACCCGTTAAATCAAATTAACGGCTTCTACTAAGTTTTCGTTTTTTAAATGGCTGTAAATTTGAGTGGATGACAATTGTATTCTGATGTTGATTTACTCTGCAGGTTTGAGAAAGAGTGAATTAATTGATCTGAAAATCTCTGATATTGATTCAGAAAGAATGGTTGTTTATATACGTGGTGCTATAGGGAAAAAGAACAGAATATCTTTGCTTTCCAAGAATACTTTGATGCTATTACGCGATTATTACAAAGATAATCTTGGATTTCAATCTCATCAACTTTTTTAATTTTGAGTTCTCACCCCAATCTAAAAATATTTTTAATGCAGATAAATAGTTCTTTATTGTTTGTGTAGAATAATTTTCAATATTATTTGTTTATTGAACTTATCTGTAATTTCTTGTCTTTTCATATATATTAATTTATGTTTCGCAACATAAACAACTAAATATAACATAGTCCCGATATACACAATGGGTGTATTGGGACGTTAGTGGCAAGCAAACAAAAGAAATATTGTATAATGAAACATTTAATGATTATAATAATTGCAGCTATTTCAATAAGCTGTGCAAATATAAAGACCAACAATGATTTGGTGAAATATACTTTTACATATCAATCCTCTACTGCCAAAGAAGTTTCAATTGCTGCAAGTTTTAATAATTGGTCGGCTAAAGCTAACCCATTAACTAAGAATGGAAATGGTGAATGGACAACAGTGATTGAATTACAACCTAATTATTATCAATATAAAATTGTAGTTGACGGTAACTGGATACCTGACCCGGATAATGATTGGAAAATAAATGATGGAGGTGATAATTTTAACTCCATTATTAAAGTTGGAAATCCACCCACACCACAACGGAAAAAAAATAATCGCTCTTTTCCAAAAGACCAATTACCCGAACCTATTTTGGAGAATAATCCACAATATGTTGAACTTTATTATGCTGCTTGGGAAATGGCCTGGAATAAAATTCAACATGGCAATTCAGAGAATGGCTTTGAACCATTGTATATGGACGAAGGTTTTAACGAATTAATTTATCAGTGGGATTTATGTTTCATCACAAGTTTTGCAATTTATGGAAGGAATGTGTTTCCTGTAATGCCATCACTTGATAATTTTTACAATAAACAACGCGAAGATGGATACATTCAGCGTGTTTATTGGGAAACAAATGGAGAAATCGCAAACGAACCTACTACTGACGAACCAATGGTAAATCCTCCACTTTTTGCGTGGATAGAGTGGCGTTATTATCAAATATCAGGTGACAGTTCTCGCTTTAGTAAAGTATTGCCCGTATTACGAAAATATTATGAGTGGACAGAAAATAATTGCAAAACCGAAAAATGGAAAGACTTATTTTATAATACTGGGTTGGGAAGTGGTATGGATAATACACCAAGGAAAAATGTGGGTAAAGCCGCCTGGGTAGATTACTCTTCACAACAAGCTCTTGCTGCACTTTATATATCTAAAATTGCTGAAGCACAGAATGACGTTAAAACACGTAAATTATATTCTGAAAAACATTCTGAAATTAAAAAACAAATTAACGCTTTGTTATGGGACAAAAGAACTCACTTTTATTATGATTTGACAGAAAGTGATACATTAAATACCACAATGCATATCGGTGCTTTTTGGACTTTACTATCAGAAGTGTGTGCAAGTGAAAATCTTCCTTATATGATTTCACACCTTCAAAACCCGAATGAATTTTGGAGACCTCACTTAGTGCCAACACTTGCTGCGAATCAGCCCGAATATGATGAAAAAGGTCACTACTGGCTTGGCAGTGTTTGGGCTCCAACAAACTATATGGTTATAAAAGGACTTATGGCTAATAATGAATTATCTCTTGCGGACAGCATTGCATTTAATCATTTAGAAAATGTTTCTGATATTTACTTCAATTTCAAACCAGAAACTGAAAAGATTGATTTTAATGAACGTTATGCCGATAATTACCAAACACTTTGGGAATGCTATTCTTCAGAGCTAAACGAGCCTGCAACACGTTGGGATAATACCTTTTACTCACGCCAAGACTTTGTAGGCTGGACAGGTTTAGCACCTATTTCTTTATTAATTGAAAATATATTAGGTTTTAACATTATAGGCAAGGATAATTTAATAAATTGGAATATCAAGCGAACAGACAAACACGGAATAAAAAACATACAGCTTGGTAATCAGCAAGTAACGCTCATTTTTGAAATGATTAATAACAAACCGAAAATAAATGTTAAATGTGAAGAACCATTCAAATTAAAGATTACAATTAAAGGCAAAGAATATTTTTACAATATTACAAATACAGAAACTGAAATAAATGATTTAATATAAAAATGCCAGCCGCTAACAATGTATATAAAAAATAGTCGAGATATAGATTAAAATATGAAATTTATAAAAACAGAAATCACTGATACAATTAATGGTTTAAGGTCTCAGCTGTATCAAGAATTGACAGCTCCCATTGATGCAATGTGGGAAATACTCTACATTGCCTCCTCTCAACATTATCTTATTGAGGAAAACAATAGGACAATTGGATATTGTTGTATTAACGAAGATAAATGCCTGACTCAGATATTTATTATTAAAGACTATCTTTCATTGATGGTAAAGGTAATTAAGGAATTAATATCAACAGACATAATTAAATCGGCAAGTTTAAGTTCAAATGAACCAGTTGCTTTTAACTCATGTTTGTTTCACTCAAAATCAGTGAAGACAAATACATTTTGTTTTGAGCATTTGAACCAAAAAATTGAAGTAGACACTAACTTAAATATTGAATTGGTCACTATGGATGATATTCCTTCAATAAAGGTATTTCTTAAGGAACAAGTAGGTATGGACGATACTTTTGGTTACACTGAAAACCTTGTTGCGCGAAAAGAAATTTTTATGTTAAAGAAGTCAGATACCATTGTTGCGACAAGTGAATGTAGAATGAGTGATTCACAACCTGAAACTGCAGACTTAGGCATTATTGTAAATCGTGATTTTCAAGATAAAGGACTTGCAACACAAATCATGAAAATGCAAGTAAACAGAGTGTTAGCCGCTGGTAGAAAACCAATTTGTTCAACGACATTAGATAATATTGCTTCAAGAAAAGCAATTGAAAAATCAGGATTTTATTGTTCAAATATCATTTTTGATATTAATTTTAAAGATGAAATTCAATAATAAGTACTAAGCACAACACGCGGTATAAAACATTGGGGTTTATGTGGTTATTCAAATATTTTGCCACGCATCAAGTTCGGTGTAACTGGACAGGAAAGTAGCCCGCAATCACCAACGATTTCAAACATCAAAACGTTGTGTGGCATGCCAGGAGACCAAAACTAACAGATTATTGCGATACAAAAATTGATGAATAATTGGAAAACTAAAAATGGATATAAAATAATTCAAGTCCTATCTGGACGAAGAAATGCCTATCTTTTATTGAAAGATAAATTGATATTTTTGATAGATACAGGAAAAGAATCAGCGTATAAAAAACTTTCAAAGAATATCGATTTATTAGGATTGTCGTTAGATAAGATTACACATTTAATATTAACGAATACTCATTTTGACCATTGTCAGTAAGCAATGAAGATTAAAAAGGACAGTTCATGTAAGATTATTGTGTCTAGTAAAGCAGGAGATTCGATTGATAACGGATATACGGAATTACAAAAAGGAACAACTTATATAACTAGACAAATATCCAGATTAGGGAAATTGATTGAAAAAAAGATTTGTATACCAACCACTTGAACCTGATTTATTAATTTGTGGAGATTATGATTTTTATATTGCTGACAACCTGATAAAAATTAATGAAACTTCAGGGCATTCCGAGGATTTGAGGAGTATACTTATTGATAATGAAATTGCAATTATTGGTGATGTGATGTTTGGAGTATTTAAAAATTCCATTTTTCCACCATATGCTGATAATACAATCAAAATGATAAAAAGCTGGTACCGATTGTTAAATACAGGGTGTAATATCTATCTTCCAGGTCACGGATATGAAATAAAAAGAGATTTATAAAAAAAAACAATACTGTAAATATGCGCGAAATCACAACACGCGGTAATAATTATTTCTCAACGCTCTCATTTTGAAAACTTTTCTAATATTTTTAACTTTGTATTAATGTTGAATTTAAAAGGAGAAATGTTATGAAAATTCCATTTACAACAGAACAGTTTTTTGAAATTATTGAGAAGTATAACCTAGCAGTCTTTCCTTCTCAGTTGATTATAATCCTGTTAGGAATTTTTTCAGTAATTCTTTTACATTCAAAAATAAAGTTAAAAAACAAGCTAATTGGTGGATTCTTAGGAATCTTGTGGGTATGGATAGGTACAGCTTATCATTTCGCATTTTTTACTGAGATCAATAAGGCAGCCTTCTTATTTGGTGGACTCTTTGTACTACAAGGACTATTCTTTCTTTTTGAAACCTTTTCCAGAAAGAAACTTGAATTTGAGTTTAACGGAACACTTATGGACTATGTCGCTTATTTTTTTCTAATCTTCGGTATAGTTATCTATCCAATTCTTCTTTTTTTCTTGGAAAATTCTTTGAAAACAACAATCACACTTGGGCTACCTTGTCCTTCTACAATTTTAACTTTTGGATTTTTAATGCTTACAAGCACGAAATTATCTACATACTTATTGATAGTTCCTGCTTTATGGTCAATTATTGGAACAAGTGCTGCATTTAATTTTGGAGTTTACCCTGATTATTTAATGGCAATTTCTGCTTTGGTAGCGATAGTATATATATTTATGAGAAAAAAGGGGAAATAAAGAGTATATACAATAGTTATATTGAAATGATGAATTTTAACATTGGTCATTTACTTTTTGAATAAAGACAAAGTCCTTATTGGGGACAAAATTTGACAGCGTTTCATTTTGATTTTAATATGTATCCAAATAAAAAGCACCTCTCAACCATCTGATATAAGTAATTCTGAATTTCTAATTTTTATGTTGCGTGCCCATTATTTCTTGCTTTTTCATACATAATCGTATATTTTCAATATAAATGGACTATAGATCAACAAAAATATCTAATAAACTCAATACTATTATTGAAAGGTTGGCGTCAATGAAAAAAATGAGAAACCATTTAATAAGATTATTTATACTTCTAATTTTTCTATCATCATGCAGCTTTTTCAATGATGAAAGTGATCAAGAACCTATCGAAAAAGATTTATCAGAAATAAAAAAAGATGGTGTTTTAAAAGTTTTAGTAACATACAGCAGTACAAGTTATTTTTTATATCGCGGACAGCCAATGGGTTATGAATATGAATTATTAAAGCGTCTATCTAAGCACCTCAATCTTAAATTAGATATTGTGATTACAAAAGATATAAATAAACAGTTTAATGTATTAAATAAAGGAGAAGTAGATCTAATAGCTCATGGAGTAACAATTACAAATAACAGAAAAGAGAAAGTGAGTTTTACTGATTATTTATATCTTGTAAAGCAAGTTCTTGTTCAAAAGAAACCTAATAACTGGCGGAACATTTCCTGGGCAAATTTACAAAAGGAGATAATCCATGATCCCATTCAACTGATTGGGGATACTGTTTCTGTTCGAAAAAACTCATCTTATTTCGAACGAATCCAAAATTTATCAGATGAAATTGGAGGAGATATAGCTATTGATACATTATCGGGCAATTTAACTACGGATGAAATTATAAAAATGGTGGTTGACGGAAAAATAAAATATACAGTAGCAGATGATAATATAGCAAAAATAAATGCCTCATATTATCCAATTCTAAATATTGATGTACCAATAAGTTTTTCACAAAGAGTTGCATGGGTAGTCCGCAAAAACTCTCCGGAATTATTAAACGAAATTAACGAATGGGTGAAATATGAACGTAAAAAATCTGAATACTACGTTATTTATAATAAATACTTCAAAAGCAAAAGAGACTATAAAAGACGAAATGACAGCGAATATTATAGTTTAAATGAAAATAAGATCAGTAAATATGATGAGATAATTATTGAACATGCAGAAAAAATTGGATGGGATTGGCGCTTAGTCGCTTCACAAATATACCAGGAATCACGTTTCCAACCGGAATCAAAATCATGGGCGGGAGCTGAAGGACTTATGCAAATAATGCCGGCAACAGCAAGTGAATTAGGAGTAAATGATGTTAATAATCCACATGAAAGTATTGCTGGCGGTACTGATTATCTAAATATGCTTTACGATAATTTTTCTGATATTCAAGATTCTTTAATCCGCATTAAATTTACTCTGGCTGCTTACAATTGTGGTTATCAACATATAAGAGATGCGCAACGATTGGCAGAAGAAAACGATTTAGACAAAACACTATGGTATGATAATGTTGAAAAAATGCTTTTAGAATTAAGTAAGCCCCGCAATTATAACAAACCATTTATAAAGTATGGATATGTGCGAGGTGTAGAACCTGTCAATTATGTAAAGCAAATTTTTTATAGATATAAGCATTATCAAAAATTTATAGCGAAATAGGAAGTATTTATTAAATAAATATTTTTGCAGATGCTGTTTTTGTATGAATGATAAGATATGCTGATTTAATATAAATCCAGTTTTATAATATTTAGTTTTTAGCCATGCTTTTTTGAAAGTAAAGAATGGCTAAAATAATATGCATTATTACTAAAATTTATTATGCAGACGGCGAATTAATTTTAAATCCATTAGCTATTTTTATGCTTACTTAAATAGATAATGCAGATGTCAACGAATAAAAATCGCATTTTTTATAAAGATTATTGCTAATAAAATGCTCATTAACTTTTGAGGTATTTATGCAGTACTCAAAACTATATAGATCCCGTATAAAGTATTTTATTATTTTATTTATTTATCTAAGTGAATTAAATCTGGGACAGAGTTTAAGCTGTTCCGGTTTTGTGATTGATAATAATAATATTCTTTTAGCAAAAAATTTAGATTGGGCTTTAGGAAATGGGATTATAATTTTGAATCCCAAGAATAAACTTAAAAAAAGCATTTATTTTAATTCAAACAATAGTTCTTGGACTTCAATTTATAGCAGTATTACATTTAATCATTTTGGATTAAATCAGCCATTGGGAGGGATGAACGAGAAAGGTTTGGCAATTGAAGAACTTTCAACCTGGCCCGTAGAATATTACCAAAACGATAGTTTAATTCTAAGCGAGTTTGAATGGATACAATATCAGTTGGATAAATATTCAACAACAAATGAAGTTCTAAAAAACATAGATAAAGCATCCATCGCAAAATTTTATTTTCAAATTCATTATTTAATTGTCGATAAAATTGGGGATACAGCAATTGTAGAATTTATAAATGGAGAACCAAAAGTATATCAAAGTGATTCATTAATTTATCCAGTTTTGACTAACAATAACTATTCTGAATTAGTTAAGTACTATAATTTAGTTTCAGAATTACACCTCAAAAAATTGAATGTAAATTTATCACAAGATAGATTCATAAAAATTGCAATTTTGCTTAATGATGGAATTAATTTGCAAAACTCAAATAATTATTTATTTGCAATGAATATTCTAGATTCAGTAAAAGTATATGATACACAATGGTCAATTGTATATGATATTTCAAATATGACCATATATTATAAAACGAAATATGACAAAAGCATAAATAGTATTTTATTTTCGCCAAGCTATGCTCGAGAAATTGATTTCAAATATATTCCGTTAGAATTGAAAGATCGGAATGGATTTAGAATATTTGACATAAATGAGAACTCCAAGTATTTAGAAAAACTTTCGACTGATATTATAAAACAATATGGTAATGATGGCTCTGAGCTTTTGGAAAGAATAAACATTTACATGAAACAAGACTATGAATGAAATTAAAGTAAAATACAGATTATGGATGGAAAATGATTTTTATCAAATTATTAATATCTTGGAAAAATCTTGGGATGCCGCATATTCTTCATTTATTCCTAAAGAGGACTTAGATTTTTATTTGCAGAAAACTTACAGTTATGAAAAATTAAAAGAGCTATTGCAAAATTCTGATATTATTGGATATGCTGCAGAAGTTGAAAAATCTTGCGCAGGCTGGTTAAAACTCACAATCAACAATAATGAGAATCGATTTTATATTTCTTCAATTTATGTTCATCCAGAATATCAAGGACTCCAAATCGGGAAATCACTTATGAATATTGCTTATTCAACAGCAATAGAAAAAGGATTTAATGAAATTTGGATTGGAGTAATGGAACAAAATATTAAAGCTTTAGAATGGTACAAAAAAATTGGTTTTGAGTTTAATGAATCACTCCCCTTTTCTATGGGGAGAACTTCAATAAATCATTTTATCGGTGTTAAAAAGCTTCATTAAATTAGAAACAGATCAAACAATTAAACTCTTCTATCTCAATTAGAATAAATCAATTTGTGCAATATTTTTTCTTTGACACTGGTGTCTAATTACTGTATTTTTATTTAGACTAAATCTAAATTATGGCGACAAATTGAGAAATAAAAAAGCCGAAGAAGAATTCAAAAGTTTTTTGAAAAATGAAAAACACCGCATTACACCGGAACGATTTGAAGTAATGGATTATGCCTTGGAATATGACGGTCATTTTGGAGCGGATGAATTATATATCCAGATGAAAATAGGAAAATCAAATATTTCCCGCGCTACAATTTACAATACTTTAGAACTTTTGGCATCTTGCGAAATGTTAGCAAAAAGAAACTTTGGTGATGGTGTTACAAGGTACGAATCCAGTTATAACAGAAAAAACCATGATCACTTGATATGCACAAATTGCGGAAGTATTAAAGAATTTTCGTCAGCAAAAATTCAAAAAATAGTTGATGAAATATCAGCCGAACTTGGATTTGACAGCACCGGTTATTCATTTAATATTTTTGGAAAATGTCTAAATCATAAAAACTGTAAACACGCAAAAAATGATGAATAATTTGACTTTAGACAAAGTAAAAAAAGGGAAATTTTTAACAATTCTTTCTTTACCGGGAAACGATTATAAAATTCAGTTGATAAGATTAGGTCTTTCTGAAGGTGAATCTGTAAAGTGCATAGAAAGACTGCCGGGGGGAACAATAGTTATTCAGAAAAACCGTCAAGAAATTGCAATCGGATATGAGTTAGCCAGAAAAATTGAAATAATTCTGCAATGAAAGGATTTGAATGAAAACAGATAATATAATTAATGCTCACGAATCAAAATTAAGCAGCAAAAAAATAAATCAATTAGTTGAAGAAAAAGTTGTTCTTGTTGGAAATCCGAATGTTGGGAAATCTTGTTTCTTTAATCATCTAAGCGGAATGTATGTTGATGTTTCAAACTTTCCGGGAACAACTGTTTCCATTTCAAAATGTAAATATAAAAACTCATCAGTGTTTGATACTCCGGGTGTTTACGGGGTTTCTTCCTTCAATGACGAAGAAAGAGTTGCCAGAGATATAATTTTAGAAGGCGATGTAATTCTAAATGTTGTAAATGCGCTTCATCTTGAGCGAGATTTATTTCTTACCCTTCAATTAATTGATATGGGAAAAAGAGTTACGGTACTTCTTAATTTTTCTGATGAAATTCAAAGAAGAAAAATTAGAATCGATATAGAAAAACTTTCTGAACTTTTAGGAGTTGATATAATTCCTACTTCGGCAATAAACAAAAATGGTTTTGACCAATTAGACAGTGCAATAAAAAATGCAAAAGTTGGAAATCAGCAATTAGAAATTCATTTCTTAATGCAGCATTTATTTGAGAAAGGAATAAATCAGCATAACGCTCTTCTTATTTTAGAAGGCGATTTAGCAATTTCAGATAGAAATAGTGTAATGACCGGAACCGCAGATGACAGAGAAAAACTTTATATAGGAAGAAGAAATAGAGTAAACGAAATTGTTGATGAAGTTGAATATGAAGATTCTAAAAAAGGTGAATTCTTTAATTATTTAGGAAGACTTTCTCTAAATCCCTTTACCGGAGTGCCAATTTTAGGTTTTGTTTTAGTTTTACTTTATTTCTTTATTGGTGATTTTGTTTCCCAAACAGTTGTTGGATATACCGAAGGGACTTTAGGCAAAGGACTTTTTGAATATAATGTAAAAACTTTTATTGCAGAATATACAGAAACAAGTATTGACGTTGCCATTTTAGATGATGATGGTAATTCAATTGATTCAAAAGAATATTTATTTGTAAACGGATTAAAAGATGATCCCGCAATAAAAGAAGATTTTGTCAATTTCTCCGGTAAAGACGGGGCTGAAACAGATTTCCATTTTAGCAATCCACTTGTGAAGTTATTATTTGGCGAGTTTGGTGTAATAACAATGACAATAACATATTTGGTATTTCTGCTTCTTCCCCTTGTGCTGGCGTTTTATTTTGTGATGGCACTTCTGGAAGATTCCGGTTACTTACCAAGACTTGCAACAATGCTGGATAGAGCTTTAAATAAAATCGGACTTAATGGAAGAGCAGTAATCCCAATCATTCTTGGATTTGGTTGCGTTACAATGGCAAATATTACAACGAGGCTTTTGGGAACTGACAGAGAAAAAACTATTGTAACTGCAATTCTTCAATTTGTAATTCCTTGTTCTGCTCAGCTTGCTGTTATTGCTGCGCTTATGTCGGGAGCCGGAGCTATTCCACTTTTAATTTATGCAACTGTTATTTTAACCGTTCTTATTTCACTTTCTACCATTTTGAATAATATGCTTCCCGGAGAAAGTTCTCCATTGTTAATCGATTTACCTACAATTCAAATTCCAAAATTCTCTAATGTTTTTAAGAAAACAGCTTATAGAACTTGGGGATTTATGAAAGAAGCAAGTGTTTGGTTCTTTGTTGGAGCACTTGGCGTAGGTTTAATGCAGATTACAGGACTTTTAGTTCAATGGCAAAATTTACTGGAGCCTCTTGTGACTAATTGGCTGTTATTACCAAAAGAAGCTGCTACCGCATTTGTTATGGGAATAGTAAGAAGAGATTTTGGCGCTGCCGGCTTATTTGATCTTTCACTTACTTCCATGCAGATTACCGTTGCAATAATTACAATTACATTGTTTGTTCCTTGTATTGCTTCATTTGTAGTTATGCTTAAAGAAAGAGGATGGAAAGAAGGTTTATCAATTTGGTTTGGAACTTGGATTACCGCATTTTTAGTTGGCGGCATTGTAGCACAAATTATTATTTAATTGGAAAGATATTTAATGAGTAAAAAGAAATTACCTAAGTATCCTTTGGTTTGGCAAAAAGATGATTTTTTCATTAAGATATTCTGCTCAATTCCAAATATTGCAACGGGAATATTGTTAAGAACTGAAAAAGCTTCATTTGTTATTGATCCGGGGGATGGAATTCTTCGTGATTTGAATCAAGAATTAGATAAAAATAAAATCTTAGAAATCTCGGATATTTTTGTTAGTCACGGTCATCATGATCATGTAGGCGGAGTTTGGTCGTTACTAACTTATATGTCCGTAATGCATAGAAAAAGTCCGCTAAATATGTACTTCCCCAAAGGCTGCCTTGAAATCCCTTCTATTTACAAGGCTTTTTTGAGTGTATATAAAAAAGAAGTTCATTTTGATATTAATTTGATTGAGATAGAAAATTCAAAAACTTTCCGCAGAAAAGCTGTTTCAATAAAACCTTTTAAAGTAGTTCATAAAGAGCCCTCCACAGATTCGACTCAAGCTTCAGAAGTTCCTTCTTTAGGCTTCAAATTTATATATGATAAAAAATCCATCTGTTATGGTGGAGACACTGCATATTGCGAAAATCTTGTTAAAAATGTTAAAGATTCCGATCTGGCAATAATTGAAGCCGGTGCTGAAGATGGAGAAGAATCCGAACTCCATTTAACAATAGCACAAGCTGAAAAAATAGGAAGTACCGCAAAAGAATATTTTTTAGTACACGTTCCGGAATAATGTTATTTTAAAATAACTTATGAAATTAATTTTGAGGCAAAAATGAAATTTGTATTCTTCATTCTATTTTTATTTACAATTCTATCAGCACAAAACAATTCAGAAATAACCCAAGAAGAAATTCAAGATCATATAAATTACTTAGCTTCGGACAAGCTTGAAGGAAGATTTAGTGGAAGCGAAGGTGAAAGACTTGCCGGAGATTATATTGCAAAAGAATTTAATTCATACGGATTAAAGACAATGTTTGGTGATTCGTATTTTCAAGAATTCGATTTTACAAGTGATATTGAATTAGGAGATAACAATAAAGTAACTCTCTCTTTCAATGGCAAAGAATATAATCTGACACTAAATGAAGATTTTGTAACGGCTCCTTTTTCGGGGAACAAAAATCTTGAAGGAAATTTAGTTTTTGCCGGATATGGCATTTCAACCGACAAACTTCAATATGATGATTTTGCCGGAATTGATGTAAAAGATAAAATTGTAATTGTGATGCGATACAATCCGGATAATGACAGCACCAAATCTGAGTTTGACGCCTTTTCTGCTTTAAGAAGAAAAGCTTCAACAGCAAAAGAAAAAGGAGCAAGCGGAGTTATTTTGGTAAATGGCTTTAAACCGGATGATGAAGATGATCTTATAGAATTCAGGTATGATCGTTCATCGGGAATTGAAGATTTTCCTGTGGTTCATATAAAAAGAGATTTTATTGATAAACTTTTGGCTGATAATAAGATTGACTTAAAATCCATTCAAGAAGAAATCGATTCAACAAAAAAACCAAAATCAGTCGATCTAAAATTTGGTTCGGTAAAGTTGAGTACAGATGTAATTTATAATTCAGGCATTGGAAGAAATGTTGTCGGCTGGATTGAAGGCTCTGATACAAAATTAAAAAATGAATATATAGTTCTAGGTGCTCATTACGATCATTTAGGATATGGAAAAGTCGGTTCACTTTATAGAGGCGATGAAGTTTTAATTCACAATGGTGCTGATGATAATGCTTCCGGTACAACAGGACTTTTAGAACTTGCCCAAAAATTTAGCGCTGATCCAAGTCAATTAAAAAGAAGTGTAATTTTTATGGCTTTTTCCGGTGAAGAATTAGGATTGCTTGGTTCAATACATATTGTAAATAATTCTCCCGTAAATGTTGAAAATATTGCCGCAATGCTAAACATGGATATGATTGGCAGAATGAATGAAGATACTGTTCTGAATGTTATTGGAGCCGGGACTTCAACAAATTTTAAAGACTTGCTTACAGAAAAGAATACTTATGGATTTAACTTAAGTTTTACTGACGATGGATTTGGCGGAAGTGATCATCAATCATTTACGAATAAAAATATTCCGGTAATGTTTTTCTTTACAGGAACACATTCTGATTACCATAAACCAAGTGATGATGCAGATAAAATTAATTCAGAAGCACAAACTAAAATTGTAAAATATGTTCATGATGTTGCTTTATCCCTTATAAATATTGATGAGAAGCCGGATTATGTTGTAGTTAAAAGAGAAGCTCCAAGAGCAGGATACGGCGGCAAAGTTTATGTGGGTACTGTTCCGGAATTTGGATATGAAGGTAAAGGATTTAAGCTAAGCGGTGTAAGCGAAGGGGGCCCGGCGCAATTAGCCGGACTGCAAGGCGGTGATATAATGATAAAGTTTGGCGAAAAGGATTTAGAGAATATTTATGATTTTATGTATGCAATGAGCGAATTTTCACCAGGCGATGAAGTTGATGTTGTTGTTTTAAGAGAAGGTGAAGAAAAAACTTTTACTCTTACTTTGCAGAGCAAGTAAGATTTTTAATTCAATGGAAAATTTTATTAATAAAAAGATCAAATTAAATTATGACGAAGTGATTATTATAAAAATTAGATTTCGGGTTAAGCTCGGGATCTAATTTTTTATTTTTGTTAAAAGATTTTATGTTGAGAAACTCTCCTCTAAATAAGGATTTTTAATGAGCCAAAATATTGAGATCAAAGCCAAAGTAGATTTATCAACAATTTTAGAAAAAGTAAAAACACTCACTCCCCTTTCTTCACCACAAATTATTTTTCAAGAAGATATATTTTTTAATTCTGATTCAGGAAGATTGAAATTAAGGAAGTTTTCTGAAGGAAATTCTGAATTAATTTATTATAAAAGAGAAAATACAACCGGACCAAAAACTTCTAATTATGAAATTTATAGACCAGAAAACAGCAACGAACTTGAGAACTTTCTTAATAATTCCTTTGGTAAAAGAGGAATTGTTAAAAAGAAAAGGACTTTATATTTGCATAATAATACAAGAATTCATCTAGATGAAGTTGAATACTTAGGGACTTTTCTTGAACTTGAAGTTATGGTAATTGATAATTATTCCTTAGATGATTGCAAAAAAATTGCTGAAGGATTAATAAAGCATTTAAATATTTCTAAAGAAATGTTAATTGACAAAGCATATATTGATATTTTAGAAGCTAAAAATAAGGTGA
>SWCC01000204.1_pt1 | contig 24833 bp, 22 predicted proteins | sample 4692971 | NCBI WGS metagenome assembly SWCC01 (sample SAMN10267277, study PRJNA491770) | bioreactor metagenome | isolation source: DHS bioreactor inoculated with subseafloor sediment | place: Japan: off Shimokita Peninsula | collected 2006-08 | reverse complement strand
GGGGGGGGGCAGGGCTTCGAGCTTTTCCTTGACTGACAGCTCGGATGGCTCCTTGCCTGTTAGCCGGCGGATTTTTCGGTCCAGTTCGATGCAGCGCATGGTGTGTGCGTGTGCCGTGTAGACTTCCGATCCATACATTTCGGGCGTCAGATCGCCGCCGCCACCTTCGCTGCCCGGCTTGCGGTACGGACCAACCTCAGAGAGCCAGCGGTGCAGGGTGAGCACATGGAAGCCGTCGGAAGCGGATTGTTCGCAGGCCGTTTTCCAGTTGGCTCGGATGGTGAAGCGCTGCGGGGGGCCGAGCACCTCCATGCCCTTGTTGGTGCGGCACCAAAGGGTGTCGAAATACCATTTCGCGTCGCCGAGGAAATCGTCAAAGCTCGGGCCGTCAATGTTCCAGGTCGCGAATACCAGACCGCCGTAGATCGCCACGCGGGCCTTCTTCAATCCCAGTTGCTCCTTGGTGAGCAAATTGCCGTGCATGCACTCCTTGTCCACCGGGGCGCCGATGAAATCACCGTTCGGCTTAAAGGCCCAGCCGTGATAGATGCAGACATGTACCGGGGTGTTGCCGACGTCGTGGGTGGAAATCTTCATCCCGCGGTGCGGGCAGACGTTCAGTGAAACGTATATGTTGTCGTCACTGCCCCGCGCCATCAGGACCGAGTCCGAGCCCATGTCCCGAACCACGAAGTCACCCTTGTTCGGGATTTCTGTTTCGTGTCCGAGGAAGACCCAGGTCTTGGCGAAGATGCGCTCCATCTCGAGTTCATACAATTCGGGATCGGACAGGGTCCGCATCTTTACTTCCCGAGTTTCCAGGTTGATGAGATCGGATAGCAGAGTGCCATCCGAGAGCCTGGGGTTTGTTGATTCAGTCATTCGTCCCTCCTCCTGAAGATTGCGGCGTTTCTTTAATAGTTATACACAAATTAGAAAAGTGTGTAACTTAAAGAGATTGTGCTCTCCAGAATCCTGCTGAGATTTGATTTAGGTCAACTAGAATTGCTACGTATCACTTCTTTTTCGTTCAGAAGAGGGATGGGGGGGCGTAAGGCCATTTATACGATCGGTTGAACTTGTTGGACAGTATGCTCAAATGTGATCCGAACTATTACTCGCTACCGGTGAGAGTCAGGTGGGCGGGTCAAGTCCGGCAGGGGAGCTCGATTTTGTGGCGCGGCCAACTTCGACGCGAACTGCGACAAGATCAGCAGCGCGTAGCAACGAATCTGAGGAGTTCTCTATGGATCTTGGACTGAATGGTCGCAAGGCAATTGTCTGTGCGTCATCGCGGGGGCTTGGGAAGGCCTGTGCCATTGCACTCGCAAACGAAGGCTGTTTCGTCGTGATCAACGGGCGCGAAGCACGACAGCTTGAAACCACGGCGGACGAAATCGGAGCGATGACGGGGCGCCGCCCGCTCACGGTTGCAGCAGATCTCTCGACCGCAGAGGGCCGTCAGTTGCTGCTTGCTTCGTGTGGTGAGCCCGACATCCTAGTGACGAATAATGGTGGGCCGAAGCCCGGTCGGCTTGGCGATTGGGATCATGCCGCCTGGGTGGGCGCGCTCGAGGCCAACATGCTTTCCGCCATCCTGCTTATTCAGGCTGTTGTGGGTGGGATGCGGTCGCGGCGCTTCGGTCGGATCATCAACATCACCTCTGCGATGGTGAAGTCACCACGACTGCCGCTGGGCTTATCGACTGCAGCCCGTGCCGGACTGACCGCTTTCTCCAAAGCGCTCTCGACGGAGACCGTGCGCGACAACGTAACGATCAACAACCTGCTGCCCGAGCGGATTGAAACCGATCGTCTTCGCTACATGATCGACACGCTGGCGCGTGCGAAGGGAACTGGTCTCGAAGAGGCGCGTGCCGAGATGCTGCGACCCGTTGCAGCAGGTCGTTTCGGCCGACCTGAGGAGTTTGCGGCCGCCTGCGCCTTTCTATGCTCCGTTCAGGCTTCCTATATTTGCGGGCAGAATCTGCAGATCGACGGCGGCTCCTACGAAGGCCTGATCTAGCTTGTATCTGCACCCGAAGCTGTGACGCGACCGCGCACTTTCCAGTCAGCAGGTGCGCGCTCGGTCGCTTCGAAATCGAGTTCAACCTCGACGCCGTTGGGGTCGAACATAAACACCTGCCAAGTGCGGACGTCGCCAGGCGCACGGATAATTCGGTATGGAGTATCTGAGTGATCAAGGCGGTCCAGCGTCTCTGAAAACCCCTCGGCATGAAATGCCATATGATCAAGCGCACCGCGCCGCGGCTCAGGCATCTGGTCGACGCCAACGACGTGCAGCACGGCTTGCTTGCCCGCGTAAAGCCAGTAACCAGGCACCGGGAAGGGGGGGCGCGGGCCTTCTTCCAGTCCGAGTAGCTCAGTGTAGAAGCGGTGTGTGTTGTCGAGTTGATCTGTGACGATGGTGAAGTGATCCATGCGCTTTATCACATCCGCTCCTTGGCGTCGTCTCGTGTTCGAGCGCTTGCAAGTTCAGGCTCGACTAATCCTAATCTGATTGGACACGATTCTAATGCGGGTGACGAACTGTGTCGTCGTTCGCGGAGATGGCCGTTATCGCTCTGCGCACATCAATTTGTCCCACACCTTGTTTCTATCTGACGTTTGGACAAGCAAACAGGCCCGCTTGAAAGGCCTGTGGGCCTGTGTCAGTAATCGTGCGCTGCTGGTGTTACAAGTTGGTGTTACAAGGCATCGAGGTTGTTAAGTAAGCTATTGATTTATATATGGGGTTTTTGGTGATCCTGAAGCATCTCACCCTCTCCGTCATTTTCCTTTAACGTCCTGATTTCCTTGGTTTTCAAGGCTTTCTGGGGTTAAAGCGGTACAAAACACTAGTACATAACACTGGTGTGAGAAACGTGGCAACAGCGCCGCAACGCTGGAGAAGAAAGGCACGCTCGTCGGCGCCTTGTTCTCGGTCGCGGTGAAAGACGAACTGCTGGAAAAGAACCCGTTCGCGGGTTACGACTACAGCCGCTTTGCCGCCAAGGAAGGATTGGCCCAGCCGAACAAACGCATGCCGTTCACAGAGCCGGAGCTCAAGCGGATCTTCTCGGATAGCGAAGGCGTGTTCTCGGTCCTCAAACCCATCGGGGGCGGCGGATACCACGCCCGGGTCTGGATTCCACTACTCGGCTGGCTCACGGGCGCACGCCTGGACGAGATCGGCAGCCTGACCGTCGAGAACGTCCACCGTGACCCCGTGCCGTACATTTCCATCACTCGGGGCAAGACCCAGAACAGCGTGCGCGACGTTCCCTTGCACCCCGAACTCATCCGGCTTGGTTTCCTCGACTACGTGGATGCCGTACGCAAGGCCGGTCACCACACACTGTGGCCGCACCTCAAGACCGCATCCAGTGCGATGGCCAGCAGCGAACTTCTCGGCAAGTGGTTCAACCGCTTCCTGCGTGAAAACCTGAAGCTGCCCACGTCCGTAGTCTTCCACTCCTTCCGCCACACCTTCAAGGACATGTGCCGAAACGCCCTGATCCCGAGGGACGTTCATCACGCACTGACCGGCCACGCTGACGACCGTGATGGAAAGGATGAAGGCAGTGTGGGTGACCAGTATGGAGTGGGGTTCTCGATTGAAACCAAAGCCGCGCAGGTCAAGAAAATCGAGATTCCGTTTGTGATCCCTCGGCCGGCAGGTTACGGGGCGTTACGGGGCACGGGCAAGTAACTCAGTGCAGCTGGCGCGCGAAACGGCTGCTTACGGGTAGCTCTTCGGTCTTATGGAAAGCTTTCCATAAGGCCGAATTGCTGTCACCCACTGCGCGTTAGTAAAAACGTTTCCGCCTTCTGCGACATCTCAGACCGCCAGTCACAGCCCCGCCGAACATCGCCAAACCCTCTTCACCGCTGCCCGTGGTATGCAGCCACCAGCACCTTGACCTTGAGCATCATGATGTCCTTGAGCATGCGTACCTTTCGATCATGCATCCTGATGCGCCAGGTCGTAGATCTGCTTTCCAGTGTTTCGTTGGCGTAGTCAGGAATGCTCAAGGTCTATTGCGCGAAATAGGCTTCGTAGCGGTCAATCGTCTTGATCAGCTGAAAACTGAGCTTCTCCCGGGCTTTCGACGGGATGGAAGCCAGTTCCTGCTCGACGTCCGAATCGTTGTCATGGCCTCTGAGTGTTCGGAACGGGAAAACTGATGATCTAGGAGATGGGTGCATTCGCCTATCCAGTGAATCAGGAGAAGGGGCACGGTGGGGGCTGGTTCGGATGGTGGTTCTGCCAACGCTGGCGTGACATGAAGATGCAAGGGGTGAAGGCGAGGTGGCCGTGTCCGCCATTCCAGATGGCCGATTCCGCTTCGTCGGCCGAGGCGTCGGGGTGACGCATGCACTGCATCCGGGGTGTCGCCATCTCGGCGCCAATAGGCCGCTACGCTTGTCCCAGGGGGCAGGGGGCAGGGGCAGGGGGTGCTGTTTCCAATGGATTGCGAGTCGCGCACCAGGCATTGCCTGTGCGGAAACTGCCCTGTGCCCGACGGCAGGTTGATCGCGTCGGGCGCAGGGCGATGTCATGCCGGCGAGTTCGGGATGGCTACTTTCTTTGCTTCGGGCAGCCTTTGCAGGGCTTGTCCTTCTTGCAGCATTTCTTGCTCATTGGTGTTCTCCCGTGGGCTGAGGGTCTATGCGGGTTATCGATCAGTTCGCCAGCGAACCTGGTGCTTGCTGTGCCGCGTGGTCGGTGAGCAGGGCATAGGCGCGCCACTCGTCGACCAGACTCGATGCGCACTCTCGCAGGCAGCCCGCCATCCTCGCATCGTTGCCGATCACCAGCAGATGGTCGACGATGGCCTTTGCCACGGCCGGCGAGCGACGTGCCGGAAAGCGGGAGAGCAGATGCAGCACCGCAGCGAGCGCCAGCTCGGGACGGTTGGGGTATTGCAGCCCCTCGTCGGGGCCGTCGCTGCGCTGACTGTCGCAGCAGGTTGCGAGGTCGCTCATATCCGCACCGCGTAGTATTCGACGACTTGCTGCACGTCGACAGGAAAGGGCACTTCGTCGGGCGAGGGCGTGCGGGTCACGGTGGCGGCAAACGCGGGCTCGTCGATGGTGAGCCATTCCGGGCGCGTCAGCGCCGGCTCGGCCAGCGACTCGAGCACGATGGGAATGTTCCGGCTGCGCGCGGCGAGCTGAATGCGATCGCCCGGCTTGATGCGGATCGATGGAATGTTCACCGTGCGGCCGTTCAGCAATACATGCTTGTGGCGTACCAACTGGCGTGCCGCAATCGCGGTTGGGGCAAACCCTGCTCGGAAAACAAAGTTGTCGAGGCGGCGCTCAAGGAGTTCGAGCAACTTGTCGCCGGTCGGGCCCCGGTCGCGCTTGGCTTCGCGGAACAGACGCTGAATCACCTTCTCGGTGAGGCCGTAGTTGAAGCGCAGCTTCTGCTTTTCGATCAGTTGCAGGCCGAAGCCCGACTTGCGCTTGGTGCGCTGGCCATGCTGGCCGGGCGGGTAGTTGCGCTCACCGAGCGGTTTGCGGGAGAGGCCGGGGAGTTCGGTGCCGAGCGCACGCATCACTTTCAGTCGGGGGCCGGTGTAACGGGACAAGGGGATCTCCTTCGATCAGTTCGGGAATGAAACGGGTGAGCCGGAGGCGGGCGAAGAGCTTGAGCGAGGCCGACTCGAAATCAATGCATTGCGGGGTGTCGTCGCGCCGGCGCGGTAACGCGGATGGGATATCGCCAGGTCCAGTTGTTCGCATGAAGCTATCAACTCCTCGTCAACGGTGCTGGCGTCGAGACAGCGCAGCAGAAGTACCGCCTGGTGAGCAGCACGCGAACAGCCGGTTTCGAGGTAGCGCGAGATATGCGCCAGCACGCCGATAAGTAGACGGGTCTGCTCAACGCTTGAATCCGTTGCCATCGATCACCTCCATTAAATGCGAATGATTCGTACTCTCATGCATAACGCAGGCTTTGTCAATGCCTTGTCTGCCCGTCAAGGTGATGCACTGCTTGCCGACGTCGTGCGTCTCGAAGGACTGCGGGCGGGGTGTGAGGGGCGGGAGAGCTGGCCCCGCTAGACTGAGCACGATCCAGTTGGCGTTCAGTGGATGCGCTGGCGTTGGTTGTTACTGATCAAGCGGTTTGCTTGATCAACGGCTGCGCGAAGTAACTCATGTCCGGGGGCTGGCCGCCATGGCTGCCTTGGTCTGCGTTCCTGATCTCGGGCTTGTCGTATCGGGCCCTCGCCCCCTGCAGCGCCTCGATTACAGTGTTCGGCGTCTGTGGTGATAGAGACCCGGTGGGCCAGCGCCTTGCGGCTGTGCCAGTCAAGCACCGCCGTTAGAAACATGAAGCCCCGCACAAATTGAATGTCGGTAATGTCAATCGCCCAGGCCTGGTTCGGCTGGTCAGTTCGCCAGCGTGCCTGGCGCCCGCGGTGCCGCGTGGTTGGAGAGCAGGGCGTAGGCACGCCAATCGTCGACCAGATTTGATGCACACTCTTGCAGGCAACCCGCCATCCTCGCATCGCTGCCTTGACGATGGCCTTTGCCACGGCCGGCGAGTTGAGTGTGATCGCACGGCATTGTGAGGACCGATGGAACGTTCATCGTGCGACCATTCAGCTACACGTTGATGCCGGGTGGAAAATGAATTGGTTCAATGTGGGGCACGGGCCCGGACGGCTCAAGCTGAAGTTTGCTGACACCTGTGCCATTGGGTTGTGGTGGCTGGCGACGCCTCAGCCACTGCTACCGTTGGGCTTGAGGCAAGACTTGGGCGGAAATGTGCCGGTTACCTGCCGTTCTGCAGTAGATGGCTTGTTCGTCGTCGTGATGCGTTTGCTGCCGAGCCAGAAACAGATCAACGGCGCTGGCCTGGGCTGTTCGGCTCTCGGTAGGCCTTCTACTTCTATAGCGCCGTATGCTTTTGTTTTGACCTCAGATGAAGTCGGGGCAGCGTCCGCACAAGGTCAGCTCGTGGTCATCGGCGACGAAGCCGGCGGGTGCTGAGTGTTCCAGTGAACCCGGGCAACCGGGTATATCGAAGACGCGGCAACAGGCGCGGCACTGGTGGCTGGTGGGTAGGCTGGGTCGAATGGCCCACTGGACCGGTACTTTTGCACTGAACATCGACACGCCCAACAGACTGAGTGACCTCCCGAAGTGGCAAGAGACTACGTGCAGCATCCTTCGCTCAATAAAGGCACTGCCACCGCTTTGACGTGGCGCAACGGTGTCTGTTGTTTGACTTGATCAGTCAGCACATAAAGCGGGGCCGGCCTGCAGATTTCGCCCGAGTGCGGTCCTTCGGATAGCAGCCAGTCAGTTACCGCGAGAGGTGTTCGGCCATTGCTGTCGGCCACGCTGCACCGCTTGAGCGGCGGCAGTGCGGCGGACAGCTGTCACACGGCGCTCAGCGCCATCGAACAGCAGGTTTTCTATTCATTGAAGTGCCGGTAGCGACCCATACGAGCCATCGCAAGTCTTCAATCTTAACGACGGCAATGCAACGTAAACCCACCCTTGAGAGCACCCGCTTTGCGCCAGCCTAATCAGCTGCGACCCGTGTTGCCTCAGCGGAACTCTTCATCCTGCCCCAAGCCGCATCGGGCTGCCAGTGGGTGGCCCAAGCTGGCAACTGATCTGCCGGCATCGGTCGGGCAATGCCGTAGCCTTGCGCCATCTCACAGCCCAGTTGCAGCAGCGCCGTGCCGTGTGCCACAGTCTCCACGCCTTCGGCAATCACGTCGCGATTGAAGGCAGCGGCCAGGCCGATGATGCCGTGCAGAATGGCGAGGTCATCGGGGTCATCGAGCATGTCGCGCACAAAGCTCTGGTCGATCTTCAGAAGCGCGACCTGCAGGCGTTTGAGGTAGGTCAGTGATGAGTAGCCAGTGCCAAAGTCATCCAGCGAAAACCGCACGCCCATCTTGGCACAGTCATCAATCACCCGCGATGCCTGCGCCATATCGGCGAGGGCACTGGTCTCCAGTATTTCGAATTCAATACGGCTTGACTGCACTTGCGGGTGCTTTGTCAGGATGACCTGAAGGCGCTCCACAAAGTCGTCCTGTAGCAATTGGCGTGAACCGAGGTTAACGCTGACCGCCAAGTCCAAACCCGCAACGTGCCACACTTCCATTTGATGCATGGCGGTGTCTATGACCCACTCGCCCACATCAATGGCCAGCGGGTGGTCTTCGATCAGCGGCAAGAAGGCGGCAGGTGCCAACAATCCACTGTCAGGGTGCTGCCAGCGGATCAGCGCCTCGGCCCCAATGACCTTGCCGCTACGCATGTTGACCTTGGGCTGGTAGAACAACACGAACTCGCCTTGTGCCAGCGCAAGGCGGATACGTTCAATGCTTTCGTGGCGCAAGCGCATGCTGCTGTCGTGCACGGCATCAAACACGGAGTAACGGTTCTTGCCCGCCACTTTAGCCTGGTACATGGCCTGGTCGGCTTGGCGCAGCAATTGGTCGGCATCAATGTCTTGCCCCTGCGAATAGAAGGAAACGCCCAGGCTTGCAGTGACTTGCAGATGCAGCTCCCCCACTTGCACCGGCAGTGCGGCCGCAGTCAGCAGTCGATTGAGCAGCGGGATGCTGGCCTGCGTGTCCTCGAGGTCGATCAGTACCGCCACGAACTCGTCGCCGCCAAAGCGAGCCAAGGTATCACTCTCGCGTAGCGCCTTTTTCATGCGCTTGGCGACTACGATGAGCACATGGTCGCCAACCTGGTGCCCATGAGTGTCGTTGATGACCTTGAAACCATCGAGGTCAAGAAAGACCACCGCTAGCTTCATGGCACACCGCTGCGCCTGCGCCATCAACTGATTTAGCCGGTCAGCCAGCAGCACGCGGTTGGGCAGGTTGGTCAGTGCATCAAAGTGGGCGATGTGTTCCAACTTTCTTTGGTGTGACTTGCTGGCGGTAATGTCGGAGAACAGTGCCACATACCGCTGCGTGGCGCCTTGCTCATCGCGTATCGCGCTGATAGTCAATAGTTCGGCATAGATCTCGCCGTCTTTACGCCGGTTCCAGACCTCGCCGCTCCAATGACCTTGTTCGGTCAAAGAATTCCACATGGCGTTGTAGAATCCGGCATCTTGCCTGCCAGAGTTCAGGATGCGCTGATTCTGACCGATGACCTCTTCGCGGCTGTAGCCGGTAATCCGGGTAAAGGCTTCATTGACGTCGACGATAGTGCCGTTGACGTCGGTGATGGTGATGCCTTCACGGGTGTGGCTAAAAACACTGGCTGCCTGTTGAAGATGTTCGTTGGCCCGAGTTCTTTCAGTGATGTCGCGGCAGATTATGATGAAGCGCCGGTCTGTCTTGGCATCTGCATGCAGGACTGCCACGGAGAGTTCAAACCAGTGCTCACCTTGCGGCAAGGTGAGCCGGTAGGTAACACCATTCGAAAAACCATTATCCGCTGCCTCGTCGATTGCGTTCTGACACGCACGAGCAGCATCTGGCGGCAGAAAGTCAGCAAACCTTTTGCCGAGAAACGCTTCCGGCGGGGCCGCCAGCAGGTCACTTCGGTGAGAGTGGTAACTGACGATTCGACCCTGGGAGTCTACGTCAAACAGCAGATCGGGCAAGGCATCCAGCGTGGCTTGCAACTGATTACGCAGTGCATCACTGGCAGTCTGCGCACGTACGCGTTCGCTGATGTCATCGACCATCGCCACGATATAGTCGATGCTGCCGTCGGGCTTGCGCACAGGGCTTACCGCCACGCGCGTATCGACCACATGGCCATTCTTCTGGATGAAGCGCTTTTCAAGACTATAGCTGTCGATCTTGCTGGCCATCATGAGATTAAACTGAGCCAGGTCGGCGGCCTTATCCTCGGGGTGGGTCAGCTCCGTCCATGTCAATCGGGTCATTTCGTCGCGCGTGTAGCCGAACATCGCGCAGAGCGCATCATTGACTTCGATCCAGCCTTTGTCCCGACTGGTTATCGCGAGGCCAACGATGGCATTGTCGAAATAGGCGTGAAAGCGCTCTAAGCTGGCGCGTTCCGCAGCCGCTGCTGCATCCTGCGCGGAAGATAAAGCCTGCTGGTCATGCAGTTGCTGTTCGTGATTGCGAAAAATCATGCACAGCAACATCGTGGCGAGTGGATAGAACAGCAGCAGCACCCACCAAGCTTGCTCGATGAAGGCAAAACCGGCCTGATCAGGAATCTGTGTGAATGCGGCCAACTGCATCAGCTGAACTACCACGCCCAGCGCGAGATAATCGACGGGTCGAGGTGGGCTTGCACGGCGAAGCCACCATTTACGTGCTAGCACCCCCAGCAGCGCGGAAAGCAGTACGACCATGACGCCGACAGGCCCACCGATACCCCCCAGCTGATAGCGATAAACCGCCGCCATCGCTGCTGCGATAGCTGCCGTCACACCCCCACCCACCAAGCCAGCCACCGACAACACAATCGATCGACCGTCAAAAAACACGCCGGGCAAAAAATTAACGGGGTTAGCCATTACCAACAGGGTGACACCGCCAAACAATAATCCGAGCAGAATCTGGCGACTCCGCGGGTTATCGTAAAATTGCAACGTCACGAGTTGCCCGACCGCCACCAGAGCGACCAGGAATGCAATGTTATTGATCAGGGAGAGGACCATGCTGCTGTGCCAAATCAGAGTGGGAAGAGCATTCCCCACTCTATCTGATACTTTTCGCTTGTAACAAATAAGAAAGCACGAGTCGTGCATACAGCTTTGTGACAAAGCGGAGAACTTCCTGACCTGCCCCGATTCTTCGGACCACGAGTTACTTGAGACGGATGGCCTCGTGGTCGTTGCCTGACTGGTTCTGAACGTACTGCGCCGGGGTCAGGTATCCCAGCGCAGAATGCGGTCGTACTTCGTTGTAATGACGGCGCCACTGCTCGATGACGACGCGTGCCTCAAGGCGGTTGCGAAAGTATTCCATGGATAGGCACTCGTCGCGGAACTTGCCGTTGAAGCTCTCGTCGGTGCCGTTTTGCCATGGCTTGCCCGGCTGCGACAGCGCCATTTGCAATCCCTCATCGGTCGCCCACTGGAGCAACCGCGTCGAGACGAACTCCGGGCCGTTGTCCGAGCGCAATGCTTTCGGCGCGCCGCGTTCGCTGATCAAGCGGCTCAAGACATCGATGACGCGCTCCGAGCGGATGCTGCCCGCGACGTCGATCGCCAGCGCCTCGCGGGTGTGCTCGTCGATGACCGTTAGGCATTTGAGCTGCTGGCCGTTCGCGCAGGTATCGAACACGAAGTCGTAAGCCCAAATCCCGTTCGCCTCCGATGCGCGCTCGACCTGATCGCGCTGACTGGCCACCCGGCGGCGCGGTCGCTTGCGCGGCACCTGCAAGCCCGCTTTGTGCCACAGCACGCCAGGTGCGGCCGATGCTCAGCCGGTGCCCGGCGCGACGAAGAAAGATGCGGATGCGTCGGTAGCCGTAGCGCGGGCACTGCGCTGCCAATCGCCGCATCTCGCCGATCAGCGGAAGATCACGCTCATCGAGCCGCGACACATAGCCAAGTGCCGAGCGCGACACGCACAACGATGCGCACGCTCGACGCTGCGAAATGCCTCGCTTCACTGCGTAAAGCACCTGCGCTCGACGCGCGCAGGTGCTCACCATTTTCTTGCCGTGATCTCCTTCATCACGTCGATCTCCAGATCCCGCTCGGCCAGCATCTACTTGAGCCGCGCGTTCTCGGCCTCCAGCTGCCGCAGTCACTTGACCTCGTCCGAGCTCATGGCGCCGAAGCGCTTGCGCCACGTGTAGATCGTCTGCCTGCTCACTCCGTACTTCTTTGAGACCTACGCGACCGGCAAACGATCGATCTCCCGCAGGATCTTGACGATCTGTTCTTCTGTAAAACGGCTCTTGCGCATGGCTTCCTCTTCTTCCTGGAAGCCATCCTCTCAAGTTTCAGCTGGCCCGAAAAGCCCGGAGCAGGTCACGACGCTGCGGTACAGGATCTGACGATACCATCGAAACACTTTGGGGGAGTGTCGCCGGTAGATATTTCAAGATCGTCAGACGGTGCGAGCAAGGTATGTATTCAGCTGTTCAGGCTCTATTACGGTATTTTTCAGTGAGTGCTGATCTGATTTGTATTTCCTGAAGCAACGTACCTTGAGTCGAGTTCGGTAGCTCTCCTCTGGTTTCATGCCTCTGGCTCTCGGCAGGAGGCCACCACCTTGTTGCCGTCCAGATCGAGGATGTAGGCGGCGTATGCGTTTGGCGCGAATGGGCGTGGCCCTGGGGCGCCTGCATCGGTTGCGCCGAGCTCCATGGCACGTCGATGAAACTCTCTGATCGACGAACGGTCTGGCGCCAACAGGCCAATGGTTGTGCCGTTGCCATGGCTTGCTGTATTTCCGTCGCGTGGGTAGAGGACGATGAACTGGGGGTGCTCGTGACCCCAAGCGCAAGCCTTGCCTTCAACATGCATTAAACGCTTCATGTGCAGTGGTTCGAGTACGGCATCGTAAAACACCCTGGCACGCTCGAGGTCCGAAGTGCCAAGGGTTACATGGGTAAAAATGCTCATGATCGATTCCTTTGTGCGGGCGTCGTCGCAACTATCGTTTGCTGACCTTGATGTCAGTCGTTTCAAGGTCCCAAGTGTTCGGGGTCTTTCCTTCGTCTCTCAATTGATACTTGAGAACGCGACCCTGCGGATTCTTGGGCATTGAGTCGCGGAACTCGATATAGCGGGGCAGGGCGTAATAGGGAACGGAATCGACGGCCCATTTGAACAGGTCTTCTGGGCTCAGAGCACAGCCTGGTTTGAGGATGGCAGTGACTTTGACGTCGTCTTCGCCTTTGTCCGATGGAACAGCGTGAACCGCGACTTCCTCTATTGAGGGATGAGCGGCGAAGGCTGCCTCCATTTCGAAGCTGGAGATATTTTCCCCACGACGCCTCAGGTAGTCCTTTTTGCGGTCGACAAAATAGAAGAAACCTTCGTCGTCGAATTTTCCGATGTCGCCCGTGTGGAACCACATGTTGCGCATCAGCTTCATCGTGTCGGCAGGACGTCCCCAATATCCCATGAACATGATATCTGGGCGCTGGGGTCTGACGACGATCTCGCCCGGCGTGTTGGCGGGTAGTTCGCGGTCGAGGTCGTCAACGATGCGCACATCGAAATCCGCGATGCGCTTGCCTGACGAGCCTGGCGCTGCATATTCGCCACCAGGCAGCGATGTGATCACGCTTGCCTCGGTGAGGCCGTAGCCGTTGCCCCCCACTTGCTTTGCGCCAAAGCGCTCACGCCAGATCCGCTTCGAGTCCTCTGTAAATGGGTTTCCTCTGACGGTGTGGATCTGGCCGAAACAGCGTTTCATGGACTCGTTGTCGGGTGCCAGGGCGAGCAGACCACCCATACCTCCGAGGATTGACGCGATGGTGGCGCCGCTGCGCTCGACCTCCTGCCAGAAATTCGATACCGAGAATCGCTGCACGATTGCAACCCGCGCACCAACCATGATGTTTGACAGAATTCCAACGCACAGCGCGTTCATATGGAATAGCGGCAGCGGTGTGATCGTCACATCGTTCTCTGTAGCTGGACCCGCACGCAATTGAAGGCGCGCAAGATTACACATGTAGTTGTAGCTGAGCATGCACCCTTTGGAAGGTCCGGTTGTTCCAGACGTATAGACGATGCATGCAAGCTCCCAAGGGTTGGGCTTGGTTTCGATTGGAGTTTGGTCTGAACCGCGATGCTCATCCAGCGGTGCCATCTGAATTGAGCAGGGCGGAAGCTCGGTTGCGACGCCTCGGTACAGGATTAGACGCACATCTGACAGCCCGTCTGCCACCTGTGCAATCCGCTCAAGATAGGCCGCTTCGCAAATGACGATGGCAGCTTTGGAATCGGCGATCTGGTGGCGCAGGAATTCGCCTCGAAGAGCCGTGTTGACTGGCACGCTTACGGCACACAGTTTGTTGATCGACAACCAGCTGGTAACCGCGTCGATGTTGTTGTCGAGCATGCTCAGCACTGTATCGCCAGACTTGACGCCGAGCGTTGCGAGCGAGTTTGCAAAACACGTAGAAAGCTGATCTAGCTCGCCGTAGGTGAATAGCTCGCCACCGAAATCGAGCAGAACCCGGTCAGAGTGTGCGGAGACTGCGCGATCCAGCGCAGCAATTACCGTATCTTGCTGACCAACCGACCATGATTCCGGATTACCCATGCCTGCCATGCTCTCGTCTCCTGTGCCCAAGGGATGCCCTACCGGGCTTTGCGTGCCGTTAGAATGATTTTGGATGCAAAACATAAACAGAAAACGCAAAACTGTCAAACAAACAACGGAAAGACTTCGGTCGCCTGGGCGAAGTGATGCCTCGCTTTCGCGAGAAGGCTACAATCCGGCTATGAAAAAGGGAGACGCAGCAATGGAGGATGTGAGCGCGATGCCTGAGGGTGACGTAGCGCCGAAGAGCGCGCGCACGAAAAAGGCCTCTGGCGCGGACGCGGGGACTGGCAAGGTGCGGGCGGTACGCCGGAATCGGCGATCCGACAGCACCATTCAAACGATTCTTGCGGCTGCAGAAGAAGTGATTCTGCAGTCAGGGGCGGATCGAATCTCCATACTCGACGTCTGTGTGCAAGCGGGGATTTCCCGCGGCACGTTCTACCGCTATTTTTCCTCGCAAGAAGACTTGCTCGATGCTTTTTCGCGCCACAAGCGCGACCGCTTTCATAAGGCCCTTGGTGAGGCGCTTGAGCCCTACGTCGATCCCGATGAGCGCTTTGAGGCGGTAGTCCGCTTTATCGATGACTACCTCGAGAACAGCCGCTCAAGGCGCCTGCTGATTGTTGCGCCTGAGTATGCGATGCGCTGGTTTCAGCGCATCTTCCATGACTCGGTAGTCCGCTTCCAGGATGCGCTAAGTCTCGTCTTTGATGCTTGGGAGACCCGGGCAGGAATCGTTCTCGATCGTGAGCTTGTTTGCGAACTCCTTGTTCGCTACATCCTCAGTGAGCAACTTGTTCCCGCTGGTCCCGAGCGGAAAAATCTGCCACGTCGTCTTGAGCGGCTTGCCTCCATGTTGATGTCGGGGCGTATTGCACGACGCTGACGTCTGTCTGAAGGACGCTTTGACTTGGCGTCAAACCGAACTTCTTTGTCCCTTCCGCTGGCGTGCTTCAATCTTTATTGCGTGTTCAATCGAACACTGCCATCAAAGAAGAAGATCCGGCCCCCCGGAAGGAGACTGCATGAATACGTCCAACCAGTACGACGTGGCAATTGTCGGTGGTGGTCACAATGGCTTGTCTGCCGCCTGTTATTTGGCTGAGGCGGGCAAGCGCGTGATCGTCATAGAGGCCCGAGACAAAGTCGGAGGGATGGCCTCCAGTGGTTACCTCATTCCCGAGGCGCCGCAACACCTGATTCATCCATGCGCACTCGACCTGATGTCGTTGCGTGTTCATCCAATGATGCCTCAGGAGTTGCAGCTTGAGCGGCATGGATTTCGTCAGGTCGAGATGTCGCCGGGTTACGTCTACGCGCATCCAGACGGCAGTTCTCTGATTTTCTGGCGAGACCCGGCGCAGACTGCAACTGAGATCGCACGCTATTCGGCGCACGATGCCGAGGAATTTCTGTCATTAATGACACTGGTCAATGCTTTTGTCGACATGGCCGTGCCCATGATGCGTGTTGATCCCACGCAGCGGAATTTCAGAGCAAAGTGGCAGGCTCTTAAGGCCGTGCTACGAAATCGTCATCTCAAGCCTGAGATCATGGCGCTGGTTGGTAGTCCGGCTTACACCTCGATCATGGAGCGCTTTGAGCATCCCGTCGTGCAATCGGCATTGTGCTGTTTGCTTGGCGCGGCGGGGCCGATCGCCAACGAGGCGACTGGTATTTACTTCGCTTTGCTCGGATTCATTCATCGCTTCGGTCTTGGACGCGCTGTGGGCGGCATGCAGACGCTGTCGAATGCGCTGGGTGCGCGGTTGGCCGAGCTTGGTGGTGAGATCATACTTTCTGCACCAGTCGCTGAAATCGTCGCGGAAGGTGGCAAGGCGACCGGTGTCCGGCTGAAGGACGGGCGCCTCATTAAGGCCCGTGCCGTGGTTGCGTCGATTCATCCCAAGATGGCGCTGGAGATGGTTACTCCGGGAGCGCTCGACCGTCGCACGTTGACGCGAGTTGCGCTGGCCCCGTCGAACGCGCATGGTGCATCCCCGCTAAAGGTCGATGTCGCGCTCAACGGACTGGTTAGCTATCAACGTCTCGAAGCAAAACGGAACGATGGGATCAGCTTGCGCAAGTGCGTGATTCTGATCGGTACCTCGGAAGGCGTACTGGACAACTTCCGCTGCGCGGCTCGCGGAGAGGTCTCGAATCAGCCGTACATGTGGGTTACGGCCCCCACTGCCGTTGATCCGACACAGGCACCGCAAGGACAGGATGTCGCCTACCTCTACCCCGTTGCCATGCCGGTCGAGCCGCGTGAGGGCTGGGAGGTTCTTCGCGAGACGGTTGCGCAGCAGGTGGTGGATCAGGCTGCCAACTACATGGAAGGCCTTAAGGAGTTCGAAATCGCCCGACGCATCGAAGCTGCACCAGATTTGGCCGCAAGGCTAAATGTACATCGTGGTTGTGTCGTGCATATCGACACCAGTACGACCCGGTCTTCATCAATGCGCCCTGCTGCGGGTCTTGGTGGCGACACCTTGCCCATCGCAGGTTTGTTTCTCGGCGGCGCGGGTATTCATCCTGGTGGCGGGGTAAACGGATTGCCCGGCCGTATTGCCGCTGGTCGCGTGAAGCGGTTCCTGGCTGCTTGATCCTCTGTGTGCCCGTACGGCGGAGGTGTGGCGGTTTCAGATCAGTTCCGCTGCTCGGGTGGCAGAGGACGCTTTAGTGAATGGCAGTCACTGCGCTTTGCCTCGATTGCAGCCATTACGAAATCCACTGAATAGCGCCGCCAGATGTCGGCATCCTCATCGCGGTTTAAATCGAGTCCGCACAGGGTCGCTACCGTGTAGCGACTCACGTAGGCGCTTGTCGTTGCTTGCACCGCGGCAGCGAGGAAGAGGTCTGGATCGACATCCGACCGAAACTCGCCAGCCCTCATACCACGCTCGATGATGTCGCGCATCTTTTCTTTCAGCTTGGGAGCGAGATCCGTAAAGCTGTTGCGCGGTGTGATGTGATTCTCGTGATAGCGAATTCCCTCTTGGGCGAGTGCGCTCAGCATTGGATCGCTATAGGGGCTGATCATGTGATTGAGTAACGTGCGCAGCGCCTCTCGCGGCGGAAACTGGTCCAGTTCGATGGCGACCAGATCGATCATAGTTGTTGCCGATGATTCGTCAAGCACGCACGCAAAAAGCTCCTCTTTGCTTCGGTAGTAGTGATAGACGAGTTGCTTCGTCACGCCCGCGGCCTGAGCGATGTCATCGATACGCGCATCTGCAAGGCCTTTGGCCGCAAAGGCCTGGCGCGCCGCTTCCGCAATTCGTCTCAGCGTCTCGCGTTTGTCGGGGGATGGACGCTCTGACGGCTTGCCTGAGTTTGTCATGGGATTCTGAAAGGGTAGGACATAAGGACAAGCGTAACGCACTTGACTCGAGGTCAAACGAAGCGCGGCCCAGATTCAGTCTTGGTGGACGATCTCACGATAACATGTGATCAGAAACTAAAAAAATGATCATATTTTACGGCCCAGTGCCATGTGAGCATAACAAGGAGACTGAATTGAGCAGCGATCTGAACGACCTCGACCTGAAGAGTGCCTATACGGCTGTTTCCGACACCTACAAGGGTACTGGAGACATCCACGCAGCCTGCCGCGAGATGCGTGACAAGTCTCCGATTTTTTTGGGTGACTTCATCAAGCAGTTTGGCGTGCCAACCAATGCGGGTTTGCAGCAGGGTACGCGTCCGACCTTCGCGCTTTTTCGTTATCACGATGTGATGAATGTGTTGCGTGATGCGACCACATACACAAACAGCTTCATTCTCGAGGGCCTGGGCGCTGCCTTCAGCGACGGTCTGTTCATTCTAGGCATGGACGGAGAGGCACACCGTCGCGTTCGCGCGCTGTTGCAGCCCGCGTTCATGCCTGACACCGTGAACAAGTGGCGTGACACGATGGAAACGCTGATCAGGAAGGATTTTCTGGAGCCGCTCGTGCCACAGAAAAAGGCCGATCTGATGGAGTTCGGGCTCTACTTTCCTATCCGCATCATGTACGCCCTGATGGGCTTTCCGACCCAGGATACCGACAAGTACAAGAAGTACGCCGCCTGGACGCTGGCGATGGTCGGTGGGAATCAGATTGATCCGACCAAGGTGGAAGAGGCCCGTCGTAATGCTGGCACTGCAGCCAAGATGCTCTACGACTCGATCATGGAGGTCGTTGTTGCACGGCGTGCCGCAGGCAGCCAGGGTGACGACCTGATCGGCCGCTTGCTGCGTGCGGAATACGAGGGCGAGGGGCTCGACGACCATCAGGTCGTCACCTTCGTGCGCTCGCTACTGCCTGCGGCGGGCGAGACCACGACGCGTACGCTGGGGTCGGTGCTGACCTTGCTGTTCAACACACCGGGCATGCTTGAGCGCATCAAGGCGGATCGCAGCCTGGTGCCCAAGCTGATCGACGAGACCATCCGCTACGAGCCACTGGCAACGTTCAAGGTGCGCGAGGTCGCCAAGGACGTGGAGTTCTACGGCGTGAAGATTCCAAAGGGTTCTTTCGTGCAGTGTCTGGTTGTCTCGGCGAACCACGACGGCGAGATTTTCGAGAACCCGGATGTGTTTGATATTGATCGCAAGCAGAAACCAAGTTTCGGCTTCGGGTTTGGGCCGCATATGTGCATCGGTCAGTTTGTTGCTAAGGTCGAGATCGCCTGTGCGATCAACTCTATCCTCGACCTCTTCCCCAACATTCGACTTGATCCTGACATGCCGCCGCCGGTGATCGAGGGTGCCCAGTTGCGTGGCGCATCCCATGTGCACGTGATCTGGGATTGAGGCAGGAAGCGGCCCATGAGAACCTTCAAGACAATCCCTCAGCGAGGCGACTTCGCTTATCAATGCCTGGTTGCCCCGCAAAAGGTGAGCGGAACGAAGCTGGCAGACCTACGAGACCATTTCGGGCTAAAGCTCACAAAGCACATGCCGTTCGGTAGCGTACGGGACGAGGAGGGGCATATCTACTCGGTCGTGCGCGCGGTCAATGCTCCCAACAGCACGCCGAATCCGACCAAATTCATTTATCAGTCGACACGGATTGATAACGCCCATATCCGCGTGGACAAGGAACGGATCGCGCCGCGGGCGATGACAATGTTTCCCAAGCGCTGGCTCGAAGGCGATACGGCGTGCTGGTCGAGCATTGACGGAGAGCCGGGTGAGCCGTGGCTGATCACCGCTTCCGGGGAGCGTTTCAGCTGGAAGGAGGACGGCCTCCTCGACATCGCCGGCTCGCTGATTGGAAATGGAATGCAGTGGTATTTACCCGGTGAGCATTGGGGCACCTTCTACGTATCACAACTCTACGATGTGGCTGGTACTTGCGAAGGACGCCCTGTGAAGGGGGTGATCGCGCTCGATCAGGCTTGGATGGCAGAGGGAGGCGCCATTCACTTCCAGAAAGACCTTGTAGTGAACAACAAGATGCACGTCATCTGGTGGAGTTTTGCCACAATTTACACGGACGGCAGTTGGGATGCGGGCTCGTTCATGGTGGGCCATGACAATCTCGGCTACGCAATCTTCCAGAATGATCGCGGCGAGGTGTACTGCACGACCGACATCGAGGGCGAAGTGCGACACAAGGACGGCAGCTACTTTGCCGAATACGCCCGTATCGTTGTCGATGGCAAGGAAGCGTGGGAGTTTTTACCCGATCCGAAGGGAGAGATGATGGATTTCGTCGGAGGCTTTCCCATCACCGCGCAGCAGGAGGGGCGATGGCGAAAAGTAGGTGACGAGCGCGAACCCGATCGCTGGATGGCCTGGGGCGAATCGGATCGTCGAAATGGTTCGGCACGTAACCGTTATGGATGCGATCTCTGAACTGCGATACCCCCTTCCCAACCCACTGACAGGACTGGACATGAGTATCGACGCGAACGCAATTGAACACTTCATTCACACGCAGATTTCCTGCTGGAATCGTAATGATAAAGACGGCTTTCTTGCTGCCTATCGTGAAGCCGCTCCGGGAGGCCTGTCGATCGAGTATGTCGGCCGTCCGGCAGCAGACGGCTGGGCAGTTCTTGAGGGCATGTGGGAGCAGCAGAACGCAAAGATCGAGATTGAAGAGGTCACGATGATCGTGAATGCCAACGAAGCAGCCTGCCATAACCGGAACAAGGTGAAGGGTGCGAGCATGGCCATCGAGACTATCGAGGTCTATCGGTTTGGCGAGGACGGCACACTTTCCGTTCGCTACTTCATTCGTCACCCATGATCTGGGCGCTATCGACAGGCACGTCTGCGTCAGATAAAGTTGTACACAAAAATATAAAGTGATCAATAAAAAGGAGGCCTCAGCGATGGGACGTGTGGACCCGGCAGCAATCGAGCGCTTCATGCGCGGTCAGGTGAGGTGCTGGAACGCCCACGACAAGCCTGGTTTCATGGCGCACTATCGCTCAGTCGCATCAGAGGCGCTCGATATTGCATACGCCGGACGTGACGAACAGCAGGACGGGTGGTTTGTCATCGAGGAGATGTGGGACAAGCACAACGAGCGCTTCGAGCTTGAGGTGCTCAACACCATCATCAACGGCGACGATGTCGCGGTACATCATCGCAACTGCATCCGTGGCACTGATCTAGTGATCGAGAGCATCGAAACCTACCGCTTCTCGCCTGGCAGGCTCTCGGTGTGCTATTTCCTCCAGCCGCCGTCGAGCGCAGAAGTCGATCTCGCGCAATTCCGCGGATTTGCCTGACGCAACACTGCTTGACCCAGGCCTCCATTCTTGCAGGAGAAATCTGTGGCGCGTATTCCGCCTGTTCCACTCGATGAGTTGCCGCCCGCGCTTGCGGGCGCTGTCGCGAAAGGTCTTGCAAACCGGATGCTGAGCTCCCCTGTGCCAGTGCAAGTCTGGGCGCATCGCCCTGACATTGCGCAGGCTTGGCTTGCGGCACTTGAGACAATGCATTTGCACGGAGTACTTGATGCGCGTCTAAAGGAGTTGGTGCGGCTGAGGATCGCTGCAATCACGACATGTAAAGCCTGCCAGGTCGCGCGGAAAAACGATGATGTGAGCGAGGAGGATATTTCGTGCCTCGGCAGCGACGATCCGCGCTTCTCTCCGACAGAGCAGGTCGCGTTGCGTTATGCCGAACTCTTTGCCGGTGACTATCTGTCGATCGACGATTCCATCTTCAAGCGATTGGGTGAGCATTTCACGGCAGCCGAGATTGTCGAACTCAACATGTTCTGCGCACTGATGCTGGCCGGAGGACGCATGACCTACGTTCAGCAGGCCTACGAGGAATGATGTGATGAGCGCTACCGCGTGAATGCAGAGCCCGCGGAGCTGACTACTGATAGCAACCCCATGCGCGGTGCGCTCTTTGCCTTGATCGTTTGCCAGGTAGGTCTGCATGCGTGCCTGCAGGGTGCTCGTCTGGCGGTTCCGCTCTCGGTTCTGCGAATGGGCCATGACGCATGGTCGGTTGGCGTGGTGATGATGATGTTCGCCATTATTCCGGCCCTCTTTGCGATTTCGGCCGGACGTCTTGCGGATCGTCGGGGTTATCACTTTCCTGTCCGGATCGCAGCCGCACTCTCGCTCAGTGGCACTGTGATCGGCGCGTTGATGCCGAGTTTTGCCGGGCTATGCACTGCGGCTGCACTATGCGGAGGTGGCGCCGGCTTCGGCATGATCGCAATTCAACGTACGGCAAGCCGGTTTGCGCGCAACGACGCGGACCGGTTGCGGGTGTTCAGCTGGATTGCCTTGGCTCCCGCGCTTGCTGCACTGCTTGGCCCGCTGCTGGCGGGCACGTTGATCGATCACTTCGGCTTCCGTATTGCCTTCGTCGGTCTTGCCATGCTGCCGGTGATTTCGCTCCTTGTTACGTGCGCCGTTCCACATGAAGTGCCGGTCGCTATCGATGCCAGCGTACGAAAAAAGTATTCGGTGCTAGAGCTACTGAGAATGCCTGGTTTCGCACGTCTGCTATTCATAAACTGGCTTGTTTCCGCAAGTTGGGATGTGCACGGCTTTGCCCTTCCCGTGCTTGGCGTGGAGCGCGGCCTGAGTGCATCGACCTTGGGCGCGGTGCTTGCTGCTTACGCTGTGGCCTCGATGGCAGTGCGCCTGGTAATTCCGTTCATTGCGGAGCACCTTCCTCGCCGTCACCTGCTCCCCGGCGCGCTGGCATTGACCTGTCTTGTGTTTGCCCTCTATCCCTTGCTCGAAAGTGCATGGGCGATGGCGGGCTGTGCGGCAGTGCTGGGGATCGCATTAGGCGCGATTCAACCGGCGATTCTGACCACTCTGCACAATGTCACGCCACGACAGCATCACGGTGAGGCACTCGCGCTGCGCTCGATGTCCGTTCATTTGTCGATGATGGGGATGCCGCTGATCTTTGGCCTGATCGGCGCGAGCGTCGGTGCGGCTGCGCTGTTCTGGGTGATGGCGGTTTCACTCGGTATTGGCAGCCTGGAGGCCCGGCGTCTTGCGGCAGCACATGACTAGGGCAGGTTAGCGGAGGCGGATGGTCCGCGCTAAATCGTTACTTGGCGGCTGATAAGATATAAGGCACTATTCTAAAAAGTGTTCAATAAACGTCGAGGCGAGCCCGTGCGAATCCCGCCGGGACCGTCAAGACAGTAAGCCGACGAGGAGACAGATCATGAACAGTGCCAAGAATGTGACGCTTGAGGATGCATTTGCCGGGGTGGCTGATAATTATCGTGGCGAGGACGTCGATCTCAACGCGATCTATCGCGAGATGCGCAAGAACTCCCCCATCATTGCCGAGAACTTCATGGGCAAGCTCGGTGTCCCGAACATCGCCGGCCTCGATGCCAATCGGCCCACGTACACCGTGTTCAAGTACAAGGACGTGATGAACGTGTTGCGCGATGCGACCCACTACACCAGTGGATTCATCGCAGAGGGACTCGGCGCCTTTTTCGACGGCCTGATCCTTACCGGTATGGATGGCGAGGCACACAAGAAGGCGCGGGGACTGCTGCAGCCGATCTTCATGCCGGATGTCGTCAATACGTGGCGCGACAGCAAGATGGACCCGATCGTGCGCAACGAGTATCTCCTGCCAATGGTGTCGGAGAAGAAAGCTGACCTGATGGAGTTTGCGCTCTATTTTCCGATTCGCCTTATCTATGCACTGATTGGATTTCCCGACGATAAGCCAGAGAAGGTCAAGCAATATGCGGCATGGGCGCTAGCGATTCTTGCCGGCCCTCAGGTCGACGCCGAGAGGGCTGCGCTCGCACGCAAGGCTGCAATGGAGGCGGCGAAAGCACTCTACGATGCAGTCATGGAGGCTGTGGTCGAGGTCAGGCGCAATGGCGCCGACGGCAACGATCTGATCAGTCGGCTGATTCGTGCCGAGTACGAAGGCCGCAAGCTCGACGACCACGAGATCACCACTTTTGTTCGCTCGCTGCTGCCTGCTGCGGGTGAAACCACAACCCGTACCTTTGGCTCACTGATGGTGCTGCTGCTCGAACGCCCCGAGTTGCTCGAACGGATCCGCAATGATCGCAGTCTCGTGGGCAAGGCTATCGATGAGGCTATCCGTCTTGAGCCGGTGGCAACCTTCAAGGTGCGTCAGGCAGCGGAGGACATCGAGCTTGCGGGCATGCATATTCCTAAGGGCGCAATGGTGCAATGCATCGTCTCGTCGGCCAACCGCGATGAAGAGGTCTTCGAGAACAGCGAAACCTTCGATATCGATCGCAAGCTCAAACCGTCTTTCGGCTTTGGCTTTGGCCCGCACATGTGTATCGGTCAGTTCATTGCCAAGACCGAATTGCAGGTGGCGCTCAATGCAGTGCTCGATTTGCTGCCCAACATACGCCTGGATCCTGACTTTCCCGCGCCTCGTATTACTGGTGCGCAGCTGCGAGGGCCGCATTCAGTCAGGGTCATCTGGGATTAACCGAGGAGACGGCTAGTCGAGCCCGATTGCCCATGGGGGAGACCTCATGATGGTTTTCGGGCTCTACCCTTTCGTGCGCTCCCTTCGCATGGGAAGCGTGCTGTTGGATGAAGACCGTAGCACCAAGGATTGTCTAGATGTCTGTCCAAACTGGACTCGCCAGAGGTCCAAATCTTCCCCCGCTTAATGTTGCCGCCCGTGCTGCGGCACAGGCTGCGCTTGCGGGCGAGACGCCGCAGCGCGACCGTTTGATCGAGTATCTGCACCGCTTGCAGGATGCGCACGGTGCGCTGTTCGCAGATCACCTCGCGGCACTGGCTGAGGCGATGAAGCTGGCGCGCGCCGAGGTCTACGAGGTCGCGACCTTCTATCATCACTTCGACGTTGTGGCCGAGGGCGATTCAGCGCCGGCTGGGCTCACTGTACGGGTGTGCGATTCGCTGACCTGCGCGATGCACGGGGGCGAAGAACTGGTTGTGAAGCTTGAAGGTCGGGTTGGCGCCGATGTACGGATACAGCGCGTACCCTGTGTCGGACGCTGCGATTGCGCGCCGGTGGCGGTGGTGGGGCAGAACCCGGTTCATCAGGCGAGTGCGGACACGGTGATGGCCGTGGTGGACGCCGATGATCGCGTCGAGCCCGCGCCTGACATCATCGATTTCGACGCCTACCGCGTGGCGGGTGGCTACCATCTCT
>SWCC01005221.1_pt1 | contig 25034 bp, 34 predicted proteins | sample 4692971 | NCBI WGS metagenome assembly SWCC01 (sample SAMN10267277, study PRJNA491770) | bioreactor metagenome | isolation source: DHS bioreactor inoculated with subseafloor sediment | place: Japan: off Shimokita Peninsula | collected 2006-08 | reverse complement strand
ACGATGGCGGCCGTCACCAGGTTGAGACCGCTGGCCCGGTAGCGCTGCTGCTCGAAGCTCCGATCCCTGATTTCGCCGAGGCGGTTGAAGAACACCGCCCTGGCCAGGGAGTTGCGCGCCTCGCCCTTGTTCAGTCCGGCATGCACGCGGCGACGTAGCTCTACGCTTTGCAGCCAGTCGAGGATGAACAGTGTGCGCTCAATCCGGCCCAGTTCGCGCAAGGCCACGGCCAGACCGTTCTGGCGCGGGTAGCTGCCGAGCTTGCGCAGCATCAGCGAGGCAGTGACGGTGCCCTGCTTGATCGAGCTGGCCAGGCGCAGGATGTCGTCCCAGTGGGCGCGGACATGCTTGATGTTCAGGGTGCCGCCAACCATTGGGCGCAATGTCGGGTAGTCCTGGACGCTATTCGGAACATACAGCTTGGTTTCGCCGAGGTCGCGGATGCGCGGTGCGAAGCGGAAGCCCAGCAGGTGCATCAGGGCGAAGACGTGATCGGTGAAGCCAGCCGTGTCGGTGTAGTGCTCCTCAATCCGTAGGTCGGACTCGTGGTACAGCAAGCCGTCAAGCACATAGGTGGAATCGCGCACGCCGACATTCACCACGCGGGTGCTGAACGGTGCGTACTGGTCGGAAATATGGGTGTAGAACAGCCGCCCCGGCTCGCTGCCGTACTTCGGGTTGACGTGCCCGGTGCTTTCACCCCGACCGCCCGCCCGGAAGCGCTGGCCATCGGAAGAAGAGGTCGTTCCGTCGCCCCAGTGAGCGGCGAAGGTATGACGGTACTGGTGGTTGACCAGCTCGGCTAGGGCCGCCGAGTAGGTTTCGTCTCGGATGTGCCAGGCTTGCAGCCAGGATAGCTTGGCGTAGGTCAGGCCGGGGCTCGACTCGGCCATCTTGGTCAGCCCGAGGTTGATCGCATCGCCCAGCATTGCTGACAGCAGCAATGTCCGGTCTTTGGCCTCGGCACCGTCCTTCAGGTGAGTGAAGTGGCGGCTGAAACCCGTCCAGTCGTCCACATCCATCAGCAGTTCGGTGATCTTGATGCGCGGCAACAGCTGACTGGTCTGGTCGATCAGCGCCTGCGCGGTATTGGGCACCGCGGAATCCAGCGGGGTGATCTTCAGACCGGACTCGGTGAGGATGGCATCGGGCAGCTCGTTGTCCTTGGCCAGCTGGGTGACGGTGGCCAACTGCTCGTCCAGCAGCTGTAAGCGCTCTTCCAGGTACTGGTCGCTGTTCGGGTTGATCGCTAGGGGCAGAGACTGCTCGCGCTTGAGCGCGGCGAACTTCTCAGCCGGCAGCAGGTAGTCGTCGAAGTCGCGGAACTGCCGTGAACCCTTGACCCAGATGTCACCGGAACGCAGGGCGTTCTTCAGCTCGGACAGCGCGCAGATTTCGTAGAAGCGCCGGTCGATCCCTTCCGGGGTGATCACCAGCGTTTTCCAGCGGGGCTTGATGAAGGCCGTGGGTGCATCGGCCGGGAACCTTGCGCAGGTTGTCGGCGTTCATCTCGCGCAGGGTCTGCACGGCTGCCAGTACACCTTGTGCGGCCGGCGCGGCGCGCAGTTCCAGCACCTCCAGCAAGGCCGGCGTGTAGCGGCGCAGGGTGGCGAAGTTCTCGCCGACCAGGTGCAGATGGTCGAAGCCCTCCGGCCGGGCCAGCAGCTCGGCCTCGCTGACGCTCTCGGTGAACTCGTCCCAGGGAATCACCGCCTCGATGGCGGCGTAGGGATCGCTGCCGCTTTCCTTGGCCTCCAGCAGGGCCTGGCCGATCTTGGAGTACAGGCGCACCTTGTCGTTGATCGCCTTGCCTTGCTTCTGGAACTGCTGCTGATGCTTGTTCTTGGCGCTGCTAAACAGCTTGACCAGGATGCGGTCGTGCAGATCGACCAGCTCATCAATCACGGTCGCCGTACTCTCCAGCACCACGGCGGCCAGGGTCGCGTAGCGCCGCTGCGGCTCGAACTTACCGAGGTCTTTGGGCGTCATCTGCCCACCCTCGCGGGCCAGCTTGAGCAGGCGGTTCTGGTGGATGTGCCGGCCCAGAGCTTCGGGCAAATCCACCAGCTGAAATGTCTTCAGCCGCTCGATGTGTTCGAGCATGTGCCGGGAGTTCGGTTTTAGTGGGGCCTGCCGCAACCAGGTCAACCAGGTGATGCTGCTGCCGGCCTTGAGCTTCAACAGCTCGTCCAGCTTGGCCCGATGCGAGTCCGTGAGTGGTTCGACGAGGGCGCGGTAGACCCGGCGATTGGCCCGCGCAATGGCTTCCGAGCAGGCCCGGTCAATCACGCTCAGCGCCGGCAGGATGCGCCGCTTCTGCCGCAGACTCTCCAGCGCCTGGCCGGCCAGCAGCAAACCCTTATCGGTCTGCTGGGCCAACTCGGTCAGCTCGCGCACCAGGGCGCGGAAGTCGGACAGGCCGAACGGGGCCAGTTGTAGGTAGGTGCGCAGTTCCTGGGCGTGCTCGCGGCGAGTCACGTCGCGTTCGCCGTACTTCGCCCAGCTCGCCGGGTCGGCCTGAACTTGCTTGGCCACCCACTGGATGACCGGCTCGGGCAGCTCACTGTCAGTACCCAGTGCGTAGCCGGGGTAGCGCAGCAGGCAGAGCTGCACCGCAAAGCCCAGGCGGTTGGCGTCGCCGCGCCGCTGGCGGATCAGCGACAGGTCGGAGTCGTTGAAGGTGTAGTAGCGGATCAGGTCATCCTGGCTTTCTGGCAGCGCAAGCAAGGTGTCTCGCTCAGTGGCCGAGAGAATCGAGCGACGCGGCATGGTTCAGTCGTCCGTGCGAAGGTACTGGTAGAGGGTTTCACGGCTGATGCCGAACTCGCGGGCGAGCTGAGCCTTCGGCTCGCCCGCAGCGGCCCGCTGCCGCAACGTGATGGCTTGCTCGTCGGAGAGGGCTTTCTTGCGGCCCCGGTAGGCACCGCGCTGCTTGGCCAGGGCGATGCCCTCGCGCTGCCGCTCGCGGATCAGGGCGCGCTCGAACTCGGCAAAGGCACCCATGACCGACAACATGAGGTTGGCCATGGGAGAGTCCTCGCCGGTGAACACCAACCCCTCCTTCAAGAACTCGATGCGTACACCGCGCTTGGTCAGCTTTTGCACCAGACGGCGCAGATCGTCGAGGTTGCGCGCCAGGCGATCCATGCTGTGCACCACCACGGTATCGCCTTCGCGGACGAATCCGAGCATAGCCTCCAGTTGCGGGCGCTGGGTGTCCTTGCCTGAGGCCTTGTCGGTGAACAGCTTGCCGATCTCGACCTGCTCAAGTTGGCGTTCCGGGTTCTGGTCATAACTGCTGACTCGGACGTAACCGATGCGTTGTCCCTGCAAGATGCCTCCATAGGCTGGATGGGCGGTAGGGCTTACGTTGGTTTTTGGTTCCATTGCGCCCGAAGCCTTGAATTTGTCAGGCTGAAATCTATGACCTTGGCAAGCATGTGTGTCGTTTTCAGAAGACGGCTGCACTGAACGTCAGAAGCCGACTGCACTATAGCAGCGGAGGGGTTGGATCCATCAGGCAACGACGGGCTGCTGCCGGCCAAAAGCGGTCTCTGGTCCCCCGTGTCCGGTCTTGACGACGAGGCACCGTAGTAGTTTAGAACCGGAGGGTTTCGCCATCCTCGGGAATCAGCACCCGTTGCTCAATTTTATGGTCTTGCACAAACTCACGCAGGGCCTTGCGGGTGAGTGACATGTGGTTCACCGCATCCATGTGCACGGCCACGATGGCCGCATGGGGCGCTGCCTTGGTGGCCTGGAGTGTGTCCTGCTTGCCCATGATGATGGGATGCTCCTCAAAGCCACTCACGAGCGCGCTCCCTGTGTTGAGGATCACCACGTCGGGCTTGTGCAGCTTCAGTGCCTGATCCACTTCCGGACGCCACACCGTGTCCCCCGCCACGTAGACCGTCTTTGCCTGCGGCGCCGCAAACACGACCCCCATGACCGGGCCCATGAACGCCGCACGCGCGGGGTCGGCAAACCACAAATCCGTGCCGTGCTGACCGCCGGTCCTGCTCAGCTTCACACCCTTGAAGGTGGTGGAGCCGGTGAGCACGCGGACGTCCTGGAAGCCTTGGCTGCGAATGAGCTTGGCATCCGCTTCGTTCTGCGTGAAGACCGGCAGGCTCTTGGGGATCGCCTTTTGAGCGGCCTCATCCCAATGGTCTGTATGGGTGTGGGTCACGACCACTGCTTCCACGCTGTCCAGCACATCCTTCACTGAAAAGGGCAGCGCGACCAAGGGGTTTCTCAGTTCGCTGCGGTAAGTGCCCGGGAAGCCGGGGAACGCCCCTTGGTCCGACAGCATCGGGTCGACCAGGAAGGTCGTGCCAGCAAAGTCGATCTTCACCGTGGCGTTACGGATCTGCTGCACTTTGACCGAGGTGCCGGTGACGGTTGCCGGTGCAGACCAGGCGGTTGCCGCAAAGGCGCCCAGCGACAGCGAGACCAGCAGGGGAGTGAAAGCTTTCATCGAGAACATGGGGGACACCCGCGTTGAGTTGAAGAGGCCTCCATGGTCGTGTCTCTCGCCCCTTTGTAGAATTGACCCAAGCGTCAATATTCGAAAGAATTGGGCCACTTCACCCAGGAGCTTCATGTCAAAGCGACTTCCCCTCGTGGCCCTCGTGAGCTACCCGCACTTCAGCCCGTTTCACTTTGGCGTGCCGTTCTTGATCTTCAGTGCGCAGTTGCCCGAGCAGGCGCTGTTCGATCTGAAGATCGTCACGCCAGGCGGCACCGCGCTGGCGGCCGAGCGGGCCTTGTTCGTCCAACCCGATGGCGGGCTGGAGTTGCTGGCCAAGGCTGACATCGTCGTGATCCCCGGTTGGCATGATCTGGCCGAGCGTCCTGAGCCCGAGCTGATAGCCGCCTTGCGCCAGGCCCGCCAGCGGGGTGCCCATGTGGTGGGGCTGTGCTACGGCGCGTATGTCCTCGCCTATGCGGGCTTGCTGGATGGCAAACGCGCATCCACACACTGGATGGCGGAGCAGGATTTCAAGCTGCGCTTTCCGCAAGTGCAACTGGACATGAATGCGCTGTATGTCGATGACGATGGCCTGATCACATCGGCGGGAACAGGGGCGGGCCTGGACTGCTGCCTCTACATCGTGCGCAAGTTCTACGGCCAGAAAACGGCCAACAAAGTCGCCCGGATGATGGTGGTGCCGCCTCACCGCGAAGGAGGACAGGCTCAGTTCATTGAACAGCCGCTTGCCCCTTCCACGCAAGATGCCAGGATCAATCAGTTGCTGGACCATTTGCGCCAGCACCTGAACCAGGTCCACTCGGTCGATGCGCTGGCCCAACGCGCCGCCATGAGCCGGCGCACGTTCACGCGCCACTTCAGCAAGGCGACCGGCATGTCGTTGGGAGACTGGCTCATCAACGAACGCCTGCAGCGGACCCGAGAGCTGCTGGAAAGCACCACCTTGCCGGTGGAAGCCATCTCTGACCTGGTCGGATTTCAGAACCCGACCTCGCTGCGTCAGCACTTCAAGCGCAGAAACCAGGTCAGTCCCAGTGAATGGCGAAGAACCTTTGGGCGCGCGTGAGCTTTGTCTGCTCAGGGCGGGACAGCGTCATCCAGCTACCTGCGCCACTGACTCAGCCTTGTCCAGCCGGCCGCGCCGCACGAACAGACTGACCAGCCGTTGACGGATCGCCACCTGGAGTTCCGCCAGTTGTTCCGGCGTGATGCGAATTTCACCCGCTCGACGAGCGCAACACCGGCGCCGCCTACGCCAAGAACCGGCGAATCGAACTCAAACTCACGAACCGCTGAGCGCCGCGTCACCGCGCTGCTGCGCCAGCCAGTCGCGCGGGGCGCAGCCCATGCGCACGCGGAAGGCGCGCGCCAGAGCGTTCGGGCTGCCGTAGCCGACGCGGTCGGCCACCACCGCCACCGGCCGCCCCTGCTTGAGCAGGGTGCAACTGACGTTCATCCGCCAGTCGGCCAGATAGTCGCCCGGCGTGACGCCCACCGCGTCCTTGAACGCGGCGGCGAAGCGCGCGCGTGACATGCCCGCCTTCGCCGCCAGCGCCTCGAGCGACCACGCGGTCTGCGGCGCATCGTGCATGGCGGTTATGGCGCGCGCGAGTTTCGGGTCGGCCAGGCCCGCCAGCAGTCCGGTGGCGCCAAGCCGCCCATCCATCAGATAACGCAGCAACTGGATCAGTAGCAACTCGCACAAGCGGTCGATGGCGGCCTGCCGACCGCACTGGTCGCGCTCGGCTTCGGCAAACAGCAACTCTAGCGTCGGCCCGAGGCCGGGCAAGTCCGCCAACGGAATCAGCAGCATCGACGGCAAGGCCATGGCCAACGGATTGCCCGTCGAAGCGCCCAGGTCGACCTCCGCACACAACTGCTCAGCGGTATCGCCGGGGGCGGCGACAAAACGATGCGACGCCACGCGCGGATAAAACAGCAGGCTCGGCTCGGTAACCAGCAGATCTTCATGCACGGGCGAACGCGCCGTAATCGGGCCGCGCCGCACCAGATGGATATAGCCATGCGGCGCCGCGTAATGATGCTGCCCACAGAAGGCGCCGCTGTGAAAAACGCGCGCCGAAAGCGAGTAGTGCCGGAGCAAGCCGGTCAGTCGATCCGCCATTCCACTCTCCATATAAGACGATAGGTTACGTATTTGATACTTTACGTGCCATATCGTACCAAACAAAGGGCGATCATGCCCACGTGCTCTTGCACCTCACCCACTACGGAGATAGACATGACCCAAATCGCCCCCCTGACCATCGACACCGCTGACGCCGCTACCGCTGCCACACTCAAGGCCGTCAAAGCCAAGCTTGGCATGGTGCCGAACCTGTTCGCCACGCTGGCCCACGCGCCGGCGGCGCTCAATGGCTACCTCGGCTTGTCCGAAACGCTGGGCACCGGCCGCCTGAATGCCTCCCAGCGCGAGATCGTTGGGCTCGCTGCCGCTCAAGCCAATCGCTGCCAGTATTGCCTGAGCGCACACACCCTGATCGGCAAAGGTGCCGGACTGTCGGCAGAGGCCATCGCCGCGGCCCGCACCGGCCAGGCGGCCAACGCACTTGACGATGCAATCGCCGGCTTTGCCCGCGCGCTGGTCGAGCAACGCGGCGTGGTGTCGGCCGACGCCATGGCCAACTACCGCCGCGCGGGGCTCGACGACGGCCTGATACTGGAAGTGATCGCCAACGTCGCGCTGAACACGCTCACCAACTACACCAACCACATCGCCGACCCCACGGTGGATTTCCCCGTGGTCGCCGTCTGATCTCCATAGGCATATAAGGAGAACACGATGAAAATCGCACTCACCGGCGCTCTGCTCGCCAGCGCCCTCGTCCTGCCACTGGCCGTCACGGCCGGCGACTAAAGGCCTCGGCCGAGCACTACCGCAAGACCGGCAAGTTCTTGGACGGCGCCACGCTGGTGAAAGAGATCCGCAAGCTCGAAACCAGCGCCATGACCACTGGCAACCCTGTGGTCTGGGGTTCCGATGCGGCCGTGTGGTTCGTGATGGTCAAGGACGCCAAAGGCCGTTTCGCCAGCAACCCCTTGTGGGGCGACGGCTGGGGCTGGGCGCTGTTCAAGGCCGACGCCCCCGCCAAGAATGTCGCCGTCAGCTACGAAGCCGACTGCATGGGCTGCCATGTGCCGGCGGCCAAGACCGACCGCGTATTCATCCAGGGCTATCCGACACTGACCCAGCACTGACTTGCTGCCGGGTTACGCTTCGCGCAGGATGGCACCTCCGTCCTGCGCGAGCCACCCTTTCCGGAAGCGCGCCATGCCGACACTCGACGCCTTTCTGACCGACGTCCGCGCCTGCACGCGCTGCGCACCGCATCTGCCACACGGCGTGCAGCCGGTCTTCCAGTTTCACCCGAGTGCGCCCATCCTCATCGCCGGCCAAGCACCGGGGGCCCGGGTCCATGCCTCAGGCGTGCCCTTCGACGACGCCAGCGGCGCGCGTCTGCGCGCCTGGCTGGGCGTGGACCGCGACACCTTCTACGACCCTACCCGCATCGCCATTCTGCCCATGGGCTTCTGTTATCCGGGCACCGGCAAAAGCGGTGACCTGCCGCTACGCCCGGAGTGCGCCCCCCGCCTGGCGCGAAGCCTTCATGCAGCGTTTCGAGCGCCTGTCGCTGGTCATCGTGCTGGGCAGCTACGCCATGGACTACCACCTCGGTACTGGCAAGACGCCGCTCACCCGGGTGGTCGAAGCCTGGCGCGAGCACTGGCCGCAAGCGTTCCCCCTGCCTCACCCTAGCCCGCGCAACAATCGCTGGCTGGTGCGCAACCCCTGGTTCCAACAAGACGTGCTGCCCGCGCTGCAAGCACGCGTCCAGGCAGTCCTCACCGCCAACCCCAAGGAAACCCCATGACCGACGACACCGCCGCCATTACCGAGCTGCTGCACAAGTACTACGACACCCTGGCCTGGGCGAACGGAGACAGGCACCGGCTTTGGAGCGATGAACGACGGCTTCAGGTGCGGTAGCTGACGCCTGGGACCTCAATCACCGTATGACCGGGTCGAAAGCGGTCCTTTCTCTGACAACATCGCCCTAGCCCGCACTCAACCCCCACAACACATCCAGCACATGTTGCGTAGGCCGCTCGACGTCCCCACCACGGTGGGCAATACCAAGTTGACGCCACAATAAGGGCTGTAATGGCCGCATGACGATCCTGGTATCGGGCAATGGCGTGGAGGCTTCATGCGGCAACAACGTCGCACCATAACCGGCCGCCACTAGGCTTTTGATCGCATCGTTGTAGTTCAGTTGAATACGCGGCGTGGGCTGCCGTCCATCACTGGCGAACCACTCCGAGGTCAAGCGCGAAAGCCGAGTAGTTTTGTCATTCAGAATTAATGGCTGGGCGGCCAGCCAACCGGGGGTCACAACATCCGGGCATTCCCAGCGAGCCGGCAAGAAGGCCATGACCGGGTCCCGCCGCCATGGCTCGATCCGCAATTCCTTCACCGGGGTCTGTGGCAGCGCGACCAGACCGATCTCCAAAGAGCCCTCGGCAAGCTTCTTCAAAGTTTCCTGCGACGTGAGCACCGCGACCTGCACATCGATAGCGGGATGGCGTTGGCCCAACGTCTCCAAAGCTTGCGGCATCAACTGTGCGATGGCCCCTGTGGAGGCACCCAGCCGCACACGCCCGGCCAAGCCCTGCACCTGACGCTCCACGTCCTCAAGCGCCTGCTCCGCATCCGCCAACAGGCGCCGCGCGCGCTCCACCAGCGTTTCTCCAATCGCCGAAGGCTGAATGCGCCCACGTGTGCGCGACAACAGCTTTCCGCCAACCCGCGACTCCAGGTCGGCAATATGCAAACTGACCGTGGGTGGCGCGAGGTGCAGCACACGGGCCGCCTCGGCAAACGAACCCAGGTCGGCAATGGCCACCAACGTGCGCAGACGGTCCAGGCTGATTTCGCGCATGAGTCACTCCTTGTTCAGAAAAGCTGAATTTCATCGTTTAGAAATTCAACTTTTCCTATCTTAGCCCCTCACTGAAGATTGGAACTCCTGATTTCCTATGTCCGAGAGCATTCCATGGCAAGTCCTCTTATATTCATCGACGGCGACCACTCCTCGATCTGATCGAACGGTTTGGCCGGCGGCAGGTTGTCTGCCTGCGGGTCAGCCATGTCCACATCCGGCGGTATGGGCTTGGCCGGTGGCTCCGACGTCTTGAGGTGCTGGCGGCGATCAGCGTCGCGCCGCGCCTTGCGCGTGGCCTTCTGGGCGGTGGTCACGATCTCGCGCATCTGCCCGATCATGCGGAACAGCGCCGACTCGTCCACCTGCTCGCGCCCGAGCTGACGCAATTTGGCCAGCGCCTGGCGTTGTTCCCAGAGGGTGACGGCCGGATGGGACAAGGTGCGGTAGTGGATCTCCAGATAGTGCTGACCTTCCGGTTCCAGTACCCAGATGCGGCTGATGTCGCGCGGATCGCGCCGGATCAGGAAGGCGGGCAAGCGCTCGCGCCGGGCAATCCACGGCTTGAGGGCGTCGGCGTAGTAGTGGATGTGGTCGATGACAAAGCCGGTGCGGGTCAGGGTGCGGCGGATCACCGGCAGGAAATCGACCAAAAACGCGGTGGGGCGGGTAACGACGGCCGGGACGCCAACGCGCTCCACGGCCTCGGCCCAGCGCGCGGCCGGCGGCTGGAGCAGGCCGTTGTGCACGGAGCCGTGATAGGTGCCTACCGCCAACGCGAGCCAGCGCTCCAGCTCGCGCAGCGTCAGGGTGGCCATCTTCTCGGAATCGTACTCGCCGCGCTGGCCGGGATTGGAGAAGGTCGTCCCCGGTAATTCGTCGTGGATCATCTGCATCGCCGTGCCGATGATCCGTTCCACGATGCCGCCGTAGTGCGGCTGGCCTGGTGGGCGATAGTCCAGCCGGATGCCATGCTGTTCGCAGCCACGGCGCAGCGCTTCGCTTTTGAACTCGGCCGCGTTGTCCAGATAGAGCAGCCTGGGCTTGCCGCTCATCGGCCAGTCCATTTCCACATTCAGCCCTTCCAGCCAGGGCCGCTTGTCGCAGGCGGCATGCGCGAGGCATAGGCCGACCGAGACGGCGGACGGCGCTTCCAGCGTGACCACCATGCCGAGTACGCAGCGCGTGAACACGTCGATGGCGAGGGTCAAATATGGGCGGCCAATCGGTTGCCGGTCGCGCTCGTCGACCACGATCAGGTCGATGACGGTGTGGTCGATCTGCACCTGTTCCAGCGGCATGGTGACTTCTGGCGGAATGCCACCCGCGCCTTGCAAGGGACGGGCAGCGTCCTGCCCGCCCCGGCTGCGGGCTATTTTCGCCGGGTGTAGTCCGGCAATCCGCTGGGCCACGGTGTTGCGCGCCGGCACCGGCAGCTTCTGGGTTTTGCACGCCTGCGCGACTTCGCGGTGGAACGCCGCCAGGCTGCGTTTCTGCTTGGTCAGGAAGCGCTTTTGCAGCAGCTCGCGGATGATGCGCTCGACCGGTTCCGGCAAGCGCCCCTTGCCTTTGCCGCCGCCGGATCGGCCGGGCGTCAGGTCTGTTACCAGGCCAGTACCCTGCCGGGCGCGACGGATCAGGACATATACCTGTCGCCGGGACAGGCCCAGCGCTTGGGCTGCCTCATCGGCGGCTTCATGCCCGACCACCTCAAGCGCTGCCAGTGGCCCGATGATTTCCGTCCGGTGCCGGGCTTGCGCCCATGCCTCGTCGGGCAGGGTGGCCACGCCTTGCGCGGCAATCGGTGGAGTGTCTGATGTCATGCCCAAACCTCGCTTTGGTGCACACGAGTATTGAGCATAGTCGAGATTGGTGCAGACGACTCCTGATATTGGGCTGTCAGGAGCCGTATGCACACCAGGCGTTACATCCAGTCAGATGGTGCGGTCGTCTTCTGAAAACGACAATGTGTCAAAGAATGTGAAAGCGGACTCTATTCTGACGGCGCGGTGCGGCCTTGCCTGACATCCAGTTAGGGTATAGCCCAACCTGACGGATCGATTGACAGCTCATTATTATTCACTATGATTAACCCTGAGTCGAGCTATGGCAAAGTCACTCAAAATAAATCACAAAGGATAGATGATGAGCCAATCCAGCCCTTTGACGCACCAGGATGCCAACCATCGCGATTCCGCATGGGAGCGTGCTGCCAACTACGAGAAGGAAGAGCGCCCCATCCACCCAGTTAGCAAAATTGTGATCAAGGGGGCGGTTGATGTTGTGTTCTTTCGCTCGTCATCAGCGCACCTGGTCGTGGCAGGGGAAAACGTGGAAGCCATTCGTAACATCAAGACCCGCTTCGAGGGTGACAAGCTGATCATCGAGCAGGAGGGCATTTCCATTAGCGGCTATGGGGGCAATATTCACGTTTCTGGTACCGGCAACATTTTCGTGGGCGGAACGATCAATGTCGGTGGACGCCACGGCGGCGTCACTATGCAGTCCAAGGGGCGAAGCATCGTTGGAATCGCATTGCCTGAAGCCCCCAGTATCCGCATCAAGGGCAGTGGCGACGTGACCCTGTACGACCTTCAGCAGACCGTCCTCGATCTAGGCATCCAAGGTTCGGGCGATATCACGGCCTTTGGTCGCGTGGGTCTTCTGGACGCCGAGATAGCCGGTTCGGGCGACGTGGACGCCAGCGAGCTGGTCGCTACGTCCGCCAAACTGTCGGTAGTCGGCTCCGGTGATATCGACGCCTATGTCAGCGACTCAGTGAAGGCACGCGTGGCGGGTTCCGGTGACATCGTGGTGCGCGGTAACCCGCCGACCCGCGACCATTCCGTTGCCGGCTCAGGCGACATCAAGTTCAAGAAGAAGTGACGCTCCATGAAGAATGACCAAGAACGAACCGAGCTGTTGCAGCAGATCGACAAGCTGTTGACGGCAGTGGATTCGATGCAAACCTGCCTCGAAGCGCCCGAGGCCACAAACGCCGATGGCAGCTTTGACATTGCTCGCACCAACTTGCGTATCACGGCCAACGAGGCCGCGCAGGTTGTCGAACGTCAGCGAGGCGCGCAGGAGCAGCGTGAAAAGTCTCGTCCAAAAGTAACGCTGGCCACGTCGTTACTTGCCGGCGCTGAAGCGTCTGAATGGCAGGCCAACAAGCTCAAAACTAATGGCGATGAGGCCGGTGCCCGCCAGGCCAGCGAACATGCCGTCACTCTGCGCCGGATGGCATCGGAAGCGGCGGTTACTGAACGCCGGCAGAGCATGCACCTTGTACCTACCATTGATTAGGAGTAACCCCATCATGGCAACCACCGCGAAAACCCGATCCGTCACGGCTCACGTCCCTGTGCAACTGGCCGAAAAGGTCGATTTGATGGCTGAGCGCCTAGAACGCTCCAAGAACTGGATCGTCAAGCAGGCTCTGGCCGCCTGGATAGACCAGGAAGAAGAACGTAGTCGCCTGACCCGTGAGGCATTGGCCGATGTGGATGCTGGTCGCGTGATCGATCATCAAGCTGTCCAGGCCTGGGCTGAAAGCCTCAGCACTGACACTCCGTTGCCGGTACCGCGCTGATGGAGTTGAAGTGGACAAGCAAGGCGCTTTCCGACATTGCCCGGTTGTATGAGTTTCTGGCGTCGGTGAATCAGCCTGCCGCCGCACGAACAGTGCAGCAACTCACAGCCGCACCTTCCACGCTGCTGGCCAACCCGCGCATTGGCGAACGCCTGGAAGAATTCGATCCACGGGATGTGCGCCGAATTCAGATCGGCCATTACGAGATGCGTTACGAGATAGTGGATTCCACTATCTACCTACTGCGCCTGTGGCACACCCGCGAAGACCGATAGGTTTGGCTGGGCCAGGAACGGAATACATCAAACTGGCGAGCCTACGACTGATCAGAAAACCTTAGCGTACGATTTTTTCCGAATTCTGTAGGCTCCCCTCCTACCCCTGAAGCAGCGATGCGTAACGGCGCTGCCGGCCGGTGCCGGCGGAGCACTGTTGTGCCAGTAGGCACATGTGCCTATTATGCTGAAGTCAAACAGAGGAGTTCCCGCATGAACCACCCGATCCAACCGCTGGTCGTTGACTCGCAAGGCACGCTGCGCTTCAAGTCGAATGCGATCGTGAGTTACTTGCTCGCCAATGGCGCCATCGACATGAACATGCTGGCCTGCAAAGACTTCAGCGCTGAGATCGCGAGCAGTTCGCTCAATTGACCGGCTACAGCCTCAGTGGTTTTGGTGAGTTGAGCTACGTCCGGATGGAAACCTATGCTGCCGCTGCGCTCATGGCCGAGACCGGTGTGACCGAAACCGAGGCCCGTATCGCGTACCTGGAAGAGGAATTGGCCAGCCTGCGTAATGCGCTCCGTGAGCCTGTGGCCAGACTCTTTGGGATCCATCCAGACGACATTCCGCAGCAGCCATGAGGATCGCACATCAAGCCAGCGTAACCCTCAGTGCTGCTGATCTGTTCAGCAACTGGGGATTCGCCGACGGCGGCATACTGGATGACGTTCTGTATGACATTGAGGACCAGTGCCCTGCTCTGGTTTCTGATGAAGCGCTAGACGATGGTGATGGCCGCTCATTCTCGTTTGCCCATGCGGTCCTCATCCGGCTCGTCGAGGAGTGCCTGCTTCCATCGCTACCTCGAAAAATCCAGACCTACCGCATCCCATCTACGCACAGCCCGATAAGGGCTGAAGAGTACGAGAGTCCTGAGGGGCTATTGGATACCGCGGTCACGATCCCGGCAGACAAGGTGATCGAGATTGCTCTTCAGATCGCCTCGGTTCAGCTTGCGCTGTCCGAACCGCCCCGCTCCTTCAGCCCTGACTGATTTGTCCATTCAGACATGTCCAAGCTTCGGCATCTGGTCGAATGGCGCGGCCGTGGGCAGCGTCGGCATAGCCGAGGCGAGCCAGACGCATGCAACATAGCAGTCCAACAGATACGCGCGAATGCCAGGTTACCTGGTGGTCGCCGGCGGGCACAGCGCTAAGCCGTCAGTAGTTGGGCGGTTATGTTCGTCAATCAACCCTCGGCTACGCAGTGCAATCAGCGTTTGAATACGCGCACCGTGTTCGGACCGGCCGGAACAGCCATGATCGTGCGGCTTGCCGTCACAAAGCCCCTGCAGAACCCAGCGCATGTTGGCACTCAGTCGAGTTGATTTCTTCGTGGGCGAACTCATACAACAACCGCCTTCTGCTCCGGCCTGATCAGCCAGCGATCGCCATCATGATGAGCGATCAGCTTGCCGTCGGCATCGAAATACTTCACTCGCCACGTAGGGTGGCAGTTATGAGCGTGCTTGCCGTATTTGAGCTTATTGGTGAACACAACATTCAGGTTCGCACTGTCGTTCATGCCCTCGATCGTGCCGACGGCCCCATCTACCTCGACCATCATCCCGATCTGAGCGAACTCAATACCACGGTGGCGGATCATGTCCTTGATGAATTGCTGTGCCTTGCTCAGCTTCTTGGCGGTTGCGACCATTCTGGGATTCCTTCAGATATCAAACAGGCTGGAACTCTTCCCCATTGAGGAAGAGCGCGATGGTTTCGTCATGCTGGCCCCAGATGGCGATCGGAGTGCACGTCGCGGCTTTGGCCATGCGGCGGGCCTCCTCCCGCGCCAGGACGATCCCTTTGACCGCGGGATCGTCTGGCAGAGGCTGGAGGAAGTTTCCAATGCGGTACAGCGTTTCGTCATGGTCAGCAGTGGTCATTTCCAGCCCCTTCCTTGGCCGCATAACGGACTGTTACGACGGCATGATGCATGGGGATCAGCCCTTCTGACGCTTGAGTTGGTCAATCAGCTGGGTCGGCAGGCCACGAACCAGGAGCGTGCTGCGCTCCTCGTCAAACTCGACCTTCGAGCCCAGCAGGTGGGCTTCGAAACTGATCGACAGGCCCTCGGCCCTTCCGGTGAAACGCCGGAATTGGTTGAGCGTGCGCTTATCCGCGGGGAATTCGGGGGACATGCCGTAATCTTTGTTGCGGATGTGGTCGTAGAACGCCCGAGGACGATCTTCATCGATCAGGCCGGACAGCTCATCCAGGGTGATCGGCGCGCCCATCTTGGCCTGCGAGGATGCATAGTCGACCAGGATGCCGGTCTTCTCGCGCGCGGCGTCTTCTGGGAGATCTTCGCTCTCCACGAAGTCGCTGAAAGCTTTGAGCAGCGTGCGGGTCTCGCTGGGGGCGTCAACGCCCTCCTGGCAGCCGATGAAGTCGCGGAAGTAGTCCGATACCTTCCTCCCGTTCTTGCCTTTGATAAACGAGATGTACTGCTTGGACTGCTTGTTATTCTGCCACTCGCTGAGGTTGATGCGCGCGGCCAGGTGCAGCTGGCCGAGATCCAAGTGTTTGGACGGAGTGAGTTCGAGCGTGTCGGTCACCACCACACCATCGCTGTGCAGTAGCAGGGCAATGGTCATGTAGTCGGTCATGCCCTGCTGATAGTGGGCGAAAAGAACGTGCCCGCCGGTAGACAGGTTGGACTCTTCCATCAGCTTCTGCAGCTGCTCCACAGATTGGCGGCTGAAGGTCGTGAAGTCCTGTTCGCCACTGAGGTAGGCCTTCAGCCAGCCACTGAACGGGTATGCGCCGGACTCCTCGTGGAAGAAGCCCCAGGCCTTGCCCTGCTTGGCGTTGTAGCTTTCGTTGAGGTCGGCCAGCAGATTCTCCATTGCGTCCGATGCGGCCAACTCGCTGTCGCGAGCATGCAGCACTGCAGGATTGCCGTCTGGCTTCTTGTCGATCAGGTGAACGATGCTGTGGCGGATGGGCATGCTGCCAACTCCTGTGGTGATAGTCAGGAGCAGACTAGAAGTATCTAAACGCAATTTCAATAGTAAATAACCGCGCATAACGCGCTTTTGATTCTGTAGACACTCTATGCACCGTGCATAGGTGAGCACATGCGAGCACGCTGTCAGCGAACGACCGGGCCATCCTCCCAGGGATCAATGACCGGCGGGCAGGAAAGCCAAGGCCCCATCTGCTCGCGAAGCTCACTATCGCGCCTTTTGGGCTGACCCTTAGGTTTCTCCATCTTCTCGGTAGGCATCGGCTTTTGCTTTTTCATGCAGTTCAACTCCTAGTGCGTGAGCAGGCGCAGCAGCGCAAAAGCTGCGAGATGCGCTGGGTAGAATAAGTAACCCCACCGCCCAACCGGGGGCAGGAGGAATTGGACGCGCTGTCGCAGTAACCACAAGCCGAACACCGGGGCCAAAAATGCCGCTCCCATCATCAGCAGAACAAACGGCTCGCCATCGGACGCCAATGCTGGAACACCTGGTATCAGCAGGTTGGCCGTTACACAGAGGGTTGCGGCACAACCCACCCAGAAAACTCGGACCCAACCCTCAGTCGTGATGGCTCCCACCATAGCCGCGGGAATCAGCACCGCACTCGCGTGGTAGCCAAGTCGGCTGCTGGCGGCGATCGTAAAGGCGAGACCAATGATTCCTAGCCAAACCGCGTGCCCCTGGTGGTGAATCGCCAGGGCAATGAGAAGCGCAGGAAGAAGCAGCCACATGATGTTCAGCCCGGGGCCGAACAGGGCCTGATACGGAGCCTGGCTGATCACTGCGAATACGATCAATGAGATGACATAGCGCCGGTTCTGCGCCCAGGGATTTTCCCCCTGGGCTTGCCGAGTGACATTCGCCGCCATCGCGAGACAGAAAAGAGGCAGCGCCATCCGGCCTGGAACCGTTAGCGGTTCAGCTGCAGGCCAGACGGCGCGCAAATGGTCGAGAACCATCAGGACGATGGCCATCCACTTGATGAGATCAAGCGATCGAATGCGCCCAGAGCTACCTGCGTCGACTGCTGCTTGAATCGGCAACTGAGCATTGAGCGTCTTCATGATCCACCGTCGCGCAAGGCGCCGAAGGCCCTGCAGCATTGCTTTATGATATTGCGATAGAATATCAAGCAATCTTTTCCAGCATAAGCCCAAGGCGCGACATGAACCCTTACCCTCTGATCACAAAGCTCGCCCGCGAGCTCAAGAGGTCGATCGTAGTCATCGACTGTGAGTCAACAGGCTTTCTTGATCCGGATGTCGCAATCGTCGAACTGGGCTACCTGGCCGTCTCGCCGAGTGGGGTGGTCAAGCGCGAGGCCACCCTGGTGAACCCGGGCTTCCCTATTCCTGCAAGCGCAACAGACGTACACCGGATTACGGACCAGATGGTTTCTGGGGCCCGTGACTATCCAAGCCTTCACTCCTGGGTTTCCACTGTATTCGAGAGGCATGTCGTTGCAGGCTTCAACAGCCGGGCGTTTGATGTAGGCGTGCTGCAGGCTTGCATGGCTCGGTACAGCCTCCCGATCTGTGAGCCTGAAATGCAACTCGATGTCCGGGATATCTGGATTGAGGTCAGCGGGTCCCAGCGCGGCAAGCTCGCCGCAGTCGCCAAGGCTTATGAGGTGACACCAGGGACGGCACACCGCGCTGACGGTGACGCCATCACGGCGGCAGGGATTCTTGAGGCAATGCTGTGGCAACACGGAGTCGAAAGAGTCATGGCCCAACTCGTTCAGCGCGCCCCAGCACCGGCCGATGATCTGGTAGCGACTCCGTGAGATGATGATGCGTTGTTTGGCCCAAGAAAGGAGTCACAATGCACTCATCGAGCAAAAAGCTTCCCCGTATTGTCATGTGGCATGGCGGCCGGCAGTGGGACGGCGCCGCCGACATTCACCCCGGCCGCAAAGGCCGCAACGAGCGAGCGCCGGGCATCTACTGCACAACCCACTTCCTCAGTGCGCAGAAAAACGCCAGGGGGGATGGTCAGGTTCGCAAGCTCGAACTGGAGCCGCGCTTGCTGCTTGAATCTGCAGCTATTCCCATTTCGGAAGTAGAGAGCTTCGTCCGCAAGCACATCCCCAAGCGCGCCCAGGCAGAACTCCTGACCAAGCTCCGCGCGGCTTCCGGACGGCGGGACCTCGCCTCCAGGGTTCTGGTAGGAGAGGCTCCTCACTGCCTGGCCGAGTCGATATTAAACCTCTGCGTGGAAGCTGACCTGGCCCATGGGGCCCGGGGCCTCGCGCTAGCCGCGCTTTTCCTGGCAAACGGCATCGATGCCAGCTTTGAAAGCGCCGAGGGCAATGAGGTGCTTGGTGTGATTTTTAACCCCGCCTGTATCAAGTCCAACGTGCCTGTGGAAGCCAGTGAGGTTCCTGCACACATGTACGAGCTCCCTGATCCTCGGTCATGCCAAGGTGACGACAGCGCACCCAGCTGATGCCGAAATATTGATTTTGTGCATTGCAAAAGCATATATTGGGATGACGTGAAAACTAGGATTCCCGATGACAGCCAGGCTCAAGCAATGCACCGCCATCTCGATAGAAGGCGGTGAACCATTCACCGCCTACATCGATCAGCCGGGGCCGAGCCTGTTACTGCTGACGATCGCTGATGGCGCGGCGTCCGATGCATGGACATGCCTGCACAGCGTCCCGGCCTCGCCTCTGGATTTCATTGCACAAGCCTCCCCAGAACACCTTGCTCAGCTGCTGACGCAGAGGAGCGGAACGTCTCCTGATCGAGTTGAGATCGCACGCCAGGCGAAGTCGATGATCATCCGCCGGCGGCGCCTGCGGAGCATTGATGTGCCTACCGCCCGCGTCTTCTACCGAGCCGCTGAAGCGATACCGCTGACCGAGCAAGTCGACGAGATGCCGGAAGCGATTCTGGAGATGCTCTATGGCGAGGACTGGCGGAACACCTACCCAAGGATGCAAGCACCCGACTTCGACGCAGTGTTGCGCAAGGTCATTCGGCTGCAGGCCGCCCTCACCCAAATGCAAGCGTCGCCGGCATCGTGCCAGCGAGGGAGTAACTGATGCGCAACAGGTACAGCCCTGAAACCTTCGAAGCTGTCATGTCGCTTCTGCGCGCCGGGGAAACCCCGGCATGGCGGCGCGTTCGCGAGATCACCGGAAAGGGGTCGAGCAACACGATCCTCGCGGAGGTCAAACAGATCCTCGCCGAGGTTGCGGAGCGCGCTTCAGCCGGCGACTACCCAAAGCCGGTACAGGATGCGTTCTGCACCCTCTGGCTGGAGCTGAAAGCGGCCGCCCGCGGCGAGCTCGACGAGTTGCGCGCCTTCCTCCATGAGGAGAACCGGCGCGCCCAGGAGACAGCCAGCCAGGCTGAGCAGCTGGCCGCGCAGACCAGGGAAAAGCTCGCGGAACGAGACCGGCAGGTCGAACTGCTGCAGCAACAGCTGGACATGGCCTCGCAGCGCGAAGACGGTCTTACAGAGCAGCTGCGCCAACTGGGCGCGCGGCTCGTCCAGGAGCAGGAGAAACTCTCGACTGCACACTTAGCTCACCAGCAAGCCCTTGCGGATAAAGATCAAGAGATACGCCATTGGCAGGGCAAGCTGGATACAGAAACCCAGCATCGCCACCAGGTGGTGGCCGAGATGGCGACCGAGCATCAGGCCAAGGTCGCACGGCTTGAGCTGGAGATCAGAAACGAACTGGAACGCTACGAGAAGGACACCGCCAAGTTCATGCGGCAGCTCGACCAGGAGCGCACCGAACATCGCAACGAACTGAAGGTGTTGAACGGAACGGTTTCCGGCTTGCAGACGCAACTCAGTGATGCGAAGCAGAAGACGGCCCAGGCCGAGGGAGAGAGCGCCGCTCTTCGCCGGCAAGTTGAGGACCTTTCAACTCAGCGATTGGCACTGGAGCAGCGCAACCAGGTGCTCCAGGCTGAAGCAATCGCTTCGTCTGCGCGCTTGGCCGAGCTCACGGAAAGGATCACAACGCTGCAACGGGCTGCTGAGCAGCTGGAGAAAGCCCCCTCGAATGCTCAAGGGTGACAAACGGTATCGACCTGTTTAGGCTATACGGAGGCCGCTTGCTGCCTCCCCCCTCCGCCTCTTCAGGTATGGCGAAAGCAAGCTCTTCTCTTCGTGGTGGTCTTAACGGCTGGCACGTCGTAACGGAGGGAGCGACACGCTCTCATGCGCGCCAGTATCGTAGAGGCACACCATGCTCACGACTAAATCTCTCAAGTCGCAGGCCAAACTCCTGCGCGCTCACCTTTCCACTCAAGGCATTGAGTTGACTCACTCGCAAGCCCTTGAGGCAGTAGCCGCTTCGCACGCGTTCAAGAATTGGCGCACAGCCGAAGCTGTTGCGAGGCAAGATCACCCCCCAAGTCCGCATGTCTCTCCCGAGCTGTACATGCAGCTTGAGCGCAAGGCGAGTTCTCGGCGAGCGCTGAATGCAGTCCCCATTTCCATCTCAAAGGATGACGATCTGGAGGCCATTGCAAGCCTCATTACTGCCGCTGCGCGTTTGGATCCAGAAGCCATTGAGTTGCGCCTAGATCCAGATCTGAATCGATCCCAGTTGAACCAGGTTGTGCATTACGGAACGCAGGCACAGGAAAGCGGCGCAGTTGTATACATACAGGCGCCGAAAGAGTTGAGCCAGGCCAACCAGGTGCAGATCCCAAGCGGAAAAACCAGGCGAGCATTGGATCAAGCCAAGCGCATTCGTCTGAACAAGGAGATCACCGATGCGCTGGAAAATGAAAGCCTGTCTCTTGACGACCTGGTAGGTATGCTCCGACAGATGGCCACTGGCAAGGCGAGCCCAGAAGACATGGAGCTTGTCATCAAACTGCTGGGACGCATGGGCCGTCTGAGAGAAGTCGCTTCCTCGGCCTAGCAGGCATTACCTTGGCAGGGGGGCTAGCCACAGGTAGCCCCCCTTTCTATCGCATCAAGCCAGCCGCAAGTTCGCCCGGGCCCCGACCAGCTTCATCGGCGCCCCAGGCGCCATCGAGCCGATCAGATCGCGGATGCGCGTATCCATCCGATCGCTGAAGGCCGGCGAGTCAACGTCGAAGAAGTTGGCGACGCCGCGGGACGTTTGGTGCTCCCACCACTCCCCCTTCGTCAGATTCACGCTGGCCAGGTGCAATGGCGCCGTGGCGGGGTGGATCGCATGCACAATGGAGATACGCTCGCCGAAAGCGAATGCGTCATGCGCCACGGGCAAAGAGACGAAAAACTCCTTCGACTCATCGTCGTGCAGCTTCAGGCCGATGCCGTGCTCATCTGGGCGAGACACCCACACAACGGTCCCGGAAGTCGACAGGAAGCGAATCGACGGCCAGGCATCATGCGCCGCCTCATCAGCAATCGGTGACTGCACCAGGACATTACCCCAGCAGCTTCCCGATGCCTTCAGAGGGGGCTCTGCGGCAATCCAGTTGTCATTGGTGTACGCGGTGAAGCGTGCGGAAGAGCTTGTTTCGTTCGCAAAGCGCTGTTCAGCAGCTTCGCGCCAGGCCCTGGTGCTGACAGGTAATACTTTATCCATAAAGAGGCGCTTCAAAACTGCTAGGAGCGGACAGTGATGGCTGTTTGCCATGTGCGAACTGTCTCACATTCTAACAAGCTTATAAATTCAAAAATTCGATTTGTTACAAATGTTTGGCGCTGTAAAACCGCCACATTCAAAGAAACCGATCCATGCCGCTCCGTCATTCCGACTTTAGTCGGAAATCATGACCGGGCGGTCGACCGGCTGCGCAGTGGAACTGCTCAACCTATCGACACCCTTGATGGAGCCGTATATCGGCAGGGTTTCCAGGATCGGGACATTGCTGTACTTGATATCCGACCGGCGGCGCCGAGGCCCGGCTGCCGGATCCGGCGGAGGGATGTCTATCGGTGGGCCGCACCAGAACAGCGGAAGCGATGTCTTCACCTTGCGGCGACTGCCATCGCCCCAGGTGAAGTTGACATGGTGGATGATGTCTCCGCTGTAGATGTAGGCCAGGTCTGGCTGAACTGGCGCGCGAAGCAGAGAGGCCAATCGGGCAAGGTCTCGCCTCGCCGCATCCGCTCGTTCAGCGGATTCCAGCTGCTCTTCGAGTGCCCGTAGAACCTTTTCGGGATGCCGACGGCTGATGACCCGGTGCGGAGTGAGACTGAACGAGGCCTTGCGCGGAAGAATCGGCTGTGCGCCGGCGAGCAGAAGCGGCCGAACCGCATACCTGATCTGCAGGCGAGGAACACCGCATGTCGCAGTGACAGCGCGCCATATGCTCTGGTGCGGCTTGAGCTTGAGCCAGTGCTGCAGGTTGCCGCCACCGATCTCCCCGCCTTGAGGAAGGCGGGCCAGCAAGCCAGCGCGCAATCGGCGCAGCGGCCTGCTGGCAACATCGAGGTCAACACGAGTCTGGTGCGCTTGCTGCACCAGACTTGCCAGCTCGCCACCGACAAAAACAGGGCCACTGGCACGGAAGAAGCTTGGCTCATCTGATTCAAGCCCACATAGAGCTCGGCGCAGATCATCAGGAATCGCCTCGTTCGGCTGGAACGGCTGAAGGCCGCGGGCACCGGAAATCCAGCCGCCCCGATGGCTGGCCTGGGCGCCGGCAAACAACGCCTGGTGAGATGTATTCCACGCGCACAGCGCCGACTTGAAGTGCTCGATCTGCTCAAGCACCTCAATTATCGCCACCGGGTCTACACGGGCCGTATCCACCGCAGCCATCTGATCGAATCCGTTGATCTTTGTGTATTATTGCTAGCCTGAGAGTACACGTTTATGGGCATCTAGGATATGAGGACGAGGGTACGCTACCTGCTGTGCGTTGACCTGGAGGCTACTTGCGACAGCAGCCCAGGCTTCGAGCAGTTCATGGAAGCTATCGAGATCGGTGCCGTCATGCTTGACCTGGCCAAGGGCGAGCCTGTTGCTGAATTCAGCAGCTTCATACGACCGACGATCAAGCCGCTACTCACCCCTTTCTGCATGGGGCTCACCACGATCACTCAGCGGGATGTGGACTCGGCCCCTGGGTATTTGGATGTCCTGGCCGCCGTCAATGACTTCCTCCAGCCCTTCGAAGATGAGTGGCTCTGGTGCTCCTGGGGGAACTACGATCGAAACCAGCTGATCAAGGACGGGCAGCTTCATAGTCTTGCGCCGCTCCTGCCGCCGGCGAAACACATCAACCTGAAGAGATGCTTCGCCAAGGAGCATAAGTCCAAGGCGGTGGGGTTGCGGCAGGCCGTCCGCCAGCTTCAGCTTGAATGGGTTGGCACTCATCATCGGGGCATCGACGATGCCCGCAATGTGGGCCGAGTGGCCATCCGCATGCTTGAGGCTCAAGCAGAACAGCTTCTTCAAGCGCTCGGCGACAGTGGATCTGCACCTGGCACAGCCTGAGCGCTCCCGCGGGGCCCCAGGCATTGCGATGCAATGCCTGGGCTGAAAAGAGCATCCCACTCCCCCGCGCTGGTCGGCCGCAAGTCGCGGCGCTATGCTTCCAAGGCCTGAATGCAAGCTGGGTTACGCTGATGCATCGGGGCGCAATCCAACTTGAAATTGATGGAGAATCCTATGAAACCAGACGAAATTGACGAACTGTTCGATCGCTTCGCGCGTGATGCGTCGAAGGCGGCCTTTGCCAAAGGGCTTGAAGCCGGCAGACAGCAAGGCTTCTTCGAGGGGCATGCGGTCGGCCAGTACACCGGCTTTGTAGGCGCGGTGAACATGCTCAAGCCGGCACTCTCCGATGGCCTTCGCCATGGGTCACCTGAGTGCGGCCGCGCAATGCAAGGCCTGCGCAACATGATCCCGGACTATGTGACCGACGACGAGCTCGCTGACGCGTTCGAGCAGGAACTGGCAAAGCAGTGACAACGGAAAAGGCCGGCATCAGCCGGCCTTTTTTCTTCACCCCTGGACAACCCGAATAATCCAGCACAGCGGGTTCAGATCCCACGGAGCCTTCGGATAGCGCTGGTTCCAGTGGAACGCGTACTCCGTCCAGTTCGCATAGCCTTCAGCGTGGATCTCGTCATCTGAAATATCCTCCAGGTGCCCGAGGCTGACGGCCAAGATACGCGCGGCCGCCAAAGGCGCGCCTTTGTTGTATCGATCGAGCCCCGTCACCGGAACCTGATCGCCCTCTCTGCCAACGGGGCAGCTGTCGATCAGCTGCTGAACCGTCAGGCACCGCCCGCTACCCGGCGGCCACTCATAACCCGCAACAGCATCCGCCGCCGGAGGATCAAAGAGCGAACCCTGGCCAGTGGGCTGACCAGCGATAGCGCATGACTGAATGCTCACGCCGACAGGCATTCGCAAGGAAAGGTGACGGAGATCCTGGTACATCTTCGAGCGCAACTCATCGAGCACGATGACATCCTCTGGAACACTCATCATTTACGCTCCAACCCGAGATAAACGCGCCATGGAATCAATTCACCACCACGGTTGAAGAACCACCCCTTCCCCGTCGGCTTACCATGAATGACAAGCGTGAGAACGCCGCCCGGAGAGATCGCACGGATCCGGTGGAACTCATCCGGGGTTTTGTATGCAGTCATCCCCGCGCGCAGCCGACGCTCACCAACAAGTTCGCCGTTGCGGTTGTAGATTTCTTCGATGTACCAGCCTTGCAGGATCAGCGTTCGAAACGGCCACGGATGCGAATGCCCGTGCCGACCTTGATCTGCTCGAAGAATGCGATGGAATCGCGCAGCC
>SWCC01010285.1_pt1 | contig 25084 bp, 21 predicted proteins | sample 4692971 | NCBI WGS metagenome assembly SWCC01 (sample SAMN10267277, study PRJNA491770) | bioreactor metagenome | isolation source: DHS bioreactor inoculated with subseafloor sediment | place: Japan: off Shimokita Peninsula | collected 2006-08 | reverse complement strand
CCAAAGGCGAAGAGGTAATCAGCCTGAATATTCCAGCGGGCGTTACCGAAGGCATTCAGCTTTCGGTAGGCGGCAAAGGAAATGCAGCGCCACGCGGTGGGGTTCCGGGAGACCTTATTGTTCAAATTGAAGAAACACCTCATGACGAGTTGGTTCGCGAAGGAATAAACATTCTTTATGAACATTACATAAGCTTCCCCGAAGCAGCCCTGGGTACTTCTATCGAAATTCCTACCATCGAAGGGAAAGTGAGGATAAAAATTGAACCCGGTACACAGGGAGGCAAGGTTTTGCGCTTAAAGCAAAAAGGCATCCCATCGCTAAATGGTTACGGACGGGGCGACCAACTCATCAACATCAATGTATGGACGCCTAAAAATCTGAGCCATCAGGAAAAAGAAACCCTCGAAAACTTAATGCAAGCGGAGAACTTCAAACCCAGTCCCGGGGCAAAAGACCGCTCATTTTTCGACCGGATGAAAGAATATTTTCAGTAACTTTGTGTGATGAATCACTTCATTCAGGCGGGCGATTGCTTTTAAAAGAGGTAACGCCCGTTTTTAGTATTAACTGCTTCACTTTCCGAAAACAAAATCATGACTTATTTTTCTGCCAGAAACATCACCAAAAGATATGCGGCTCACACGGCGCTTGACAATGTGAGCATCGAAGTGCCAGGCAACAGCATATTCGGGCTGCTTGGACCAAATGGTGCAGGGAAAACATCCCTCATCAGGATTATTAACCAGATTACAGGCCCTGATGAAGGTGAGATTTTTATCGGTAACGAAAAACTCGCACCCCATCATGTGGATAAGATTGGTTACCTGCCCGAAGAAAGGGGACTTTACAAAAAAATGAAAGTTGGAGAACAGGCACTGTATCTTGCACAGCTTAAGGGCGTGAGCAAAGCCGATGCCATGAAAAAACTAAAATACTGGTTTGAGAAATTTGAAATCGCCGCATGGTGGAACAAAAAGGTGGAAGAGCTCTCGAAGGGTATGCAGCAAAAAATCCAGTTTATCGTTACCATCATTCATGAGCCTACACTGCTGATTTTTGATGAACCGTTCAGTGGGTTTGACCCGATAAATGTGAACCTGCTCAAAGATGAGATCATTAATTTGAAAAACAATGGGGCAACCATAATTTTCTCAACGCATAACATGGCCTCGGTAGAAGAATTGTGCGATAACATTACACTTATCCACAAAGCACGCACAATACTGGAAGGCAGGGTCAAAGACATCAAAACGCAGTTTAAAACAAATACCTATGCCATTGATTTTGACGGATACCAGGGAACGGCACAAACGCTTCTGCCCGAAGGTTTTTCATTGGTTGACGAGGCACACGATGACGAAATGCGAAAAATTATTGTACAACTTCCGCGGCAAGCTACCCAAAATGAATTACTCAGCGCAATTATGCCCCATGTAAACATTCATACTTTCAAGGAGATTATTCCAACCATGAATGAGATTTTCATAAAAACAGTAAATGAATCAGGCAAATTTGTGGAAACCCGCTAACTTTTGAAACTATGAATAAAATATTCCTCGTCATACAACGCGAATACCTCTCCAGGGTCAAGAAAAAATCCTTTATTGTAATGACCATCCTGGGACCTGTTTTAATGGCCGCGCTCTTTATTGTCCCGGTTTTCCTGTCGCAAATGACAGAAGGAGTCAAGAAGGTGGAAATTTTAGATGAAACCGGATGGTTTCTCAATAAATTTGAGAATTCCGACAGTTTTGAATTTGATTATGTTTTCACCGATCTGGAAACAGCCAAGAATAATATCCTCTCAAAAAAAGGCTATGCCCTGGTTTACATCCCCAAACCTGACGTAAGTGTGCCCTCTACAGCGGTGGTCTTCAGCGAAAAACAGGTGAGTATTGACCTGAAAGGTTACATTCGGAATGTGATGAGTGTAGAGGATTAAAATCAAAAGCTTGGCGCTGAAATTCTTAAGGAAATAAGAAAAGCCAATCCAAACTTTGCCTCAACCCATCCCGACAGCCTAGCCAAGGGAAGTATTGTTAGCGAGGAAATCCTGAAAAACATTAAGACCAATATTGTCCTCACTTCCATCAAAATGGGCGAAGAAGGCAAGGAAGAAAAGAGTTTTACGGAAGTAAGTATGGTGGTCGGGTTGTTTGCCGGCATTTTAATTTATTTCTTCATCTTTTTATTTGGTTCCCAGGTGATGCGGGGCGTAATTGAGGAAAAAGTGAGCCGCATTGTTGAAGTAATCGTATCGTCCGTCAAGCCTTTTCAACTGATGATGGGCAAAATTATAGGTGTAGGATTGGTTGGCTTCACCCAGTTTATGCTTTGGGTGGTGCTTACGCTGATCATTGTCACGGGATTTCAACAGGTGATGCCCGAGAAATTCAACAACCCTCAAACCGTGGAGAGTTTTAATCAGGGCTCGCGATTGCCTGCCGGCTCCGAAGCGGTTGAAGCACTATCAGCAGAAGAAGATTCCGGCGGTATGAACAAAATGATTGAGGCCATTCAATCCATTAATTATGGAGTGATGATTTTTTCGTTCCTCTTTTACTTTTTGGGTGGTTATTTACTTTACGGAGCAATGTTTGCCGCCATTGGCGCTGCTGTTGACAACGAAACGGATACCCAGCAGTTTATGATGCCCGTAACTATCCCACTGATCTTAGCCATTGTTATGGCCCAATTTGTCATCAATAACCCGGAAGGTCCGATTGCGTTCTGGTTCTCCATGATACCTTTCACCTCTCCTATTATAATGATGGTAAGAATTCCATTTGGTGTTCCAGGCTGGGAAATAGCACTTTCTATGGCAATTCTTGTTATTACTTTTGTTGGTGCCGTGTGGATGGCCGGACGTATTTACCGCACCGGAATTTTGATGTATGGCAAAAAAGTAAGCTGGGGGGAATTGTGGAAGTGGTTGTTTTATAAGGGCTAACGATTGCAGACCTGCCCGACTGACCAGAGGGATAATAAATGAGGAGCAATCATTAGTCGGTCAGGCGGGTTGCAGATTGCAGATTGTAGATTGCAGATTGCGGATTGCAGATTGCAGATTGTAGATTGCAGATTGCAGATTGTGGATTGCGGATTGCGAATTGCAGATTGCGGATTGCGAATTGCAGATTGTGGATTGCGGATTGCGGATTGCAGATTGTGGATTGCGGATTGCAGATTGCGGATTGCAGATTGTAGATTGTAGGATGAGGAATACCTTCGGCAGATGATAACAATTGGAATATCCGACTAACGACTAACCGACTAACGACTAACTGACTAACGACTAACGACTAACAGACTAACCGACTAACGACTAACCGACTAACAGACTAACAGACTACATAATCATGGCAAAAATTTTAGTAATTGACGACGAACGCAGCATTCGCAGTACTTTGCGTGAAATACTTGAATATGAAGGCTACGAAATGGATGAGGCTCCGGATGGTCCGGCAGCCCTGGAGCTAGCTGCCGTTGAGAAATATGACGTTATTCTTTGCGACATCAAGATGCCCCAGATGGATGGCATTGAGGTGCTTGATAAATTGCTCGTGATGAATGACACGCCGGTAGTGATGATTTCCGGCCACGGAAACATTGAAACTGCGGTGGACGCGCTAAAAAAAGGTGCTTACGATTACATTTCAAAACCATTAGACCTGAACCGTTTACTGGTGAGCATCCGCAATGCGATAGAAAAAGGCGGACTGGTTAAGGAAACCCGGGTGCTAAAACGCAAGGTGAGCAAAACCTATGATATGATAGGTGAGTCAGAAGCTATGACGCACATTCGTTCGATGATTGACCGCGTAGCACCCACCGATGCCAGGGTATTGATTACCGGCAGCAATGGAACTGGTAAGGAGCTGGTTGCCCGATGGTTGCACGAATTCAGCCCTCGCGCTGAAGGTCCGTTTGTTGAAGTAAACTGTGCAGCCATTCCTGGCGAACTGATTGAAAGTGTGTTGTTTGGTCATGAGAAAGGTTCGTTTACATCAGCCATCAAACAACGCAAAGGAGACTTTGAACAAGCCAATGGTGGAACGCTTTTTTTGGATGAAATCGGCGATATGAGCCTGGCTGCGCAGGCCAAGGTATTGCGCGCTTTGCAGGAAAACAAAATCATGCGCGTGGGTGGCGAGAAAGACATTCCCGTAGATGTTCGGGTGATTGCTGCTACCAATAAAAATATTCAGGAGGAAATTGAAAATAAAAACTTCCGCGAAGACTTGTACCATCGCTTAAGTGTGATTTTGATTCACGTGCCTGCGCTCAATGAACGTGAAGAAGATATTCCCCTGTTGGCCAACTTTTTTATCAACGACATCTGCGAAAGCCAGGGCAAACCAATAATGACCTTTACCGATGATGCGCTGGAAGCATTAACGAAAATAAACTGGACCGGAAACATTCGTGAGTTACGCAATGTGGTGGAGCGGTTGGCAATATTGGGCGAAAATCCCATTTCGGCAGCAGATGTGGATTTGTACGCGAAGCGATAATAAATAAACTAAGGGCAAAGAGCTAAGAGCTAAGGGCAGTCAGCGTCCCTTGGTGCCAGAGCCTTTCGTCGAAGGCCGACCCCCGCCCATGGTTTCCAGAATCAACCTTATCTATTCTTAAAACCTTAGTAACGAGACATAACCAGCCCACCTCTGAACCTTATTCCATTTTCTAACCTTATTAAAAATAGTCAGAAAAATTCAAAAACGCTTAACTCAAAAAATTAACCTGACACTGATTTAATGCTGGTATAGTTTTTGTACCTTTGCCCCCTGCATTACCAACCGGGGATGACCGGTTTTGACAGCAAGGAAGTGGTATTGTAAGCACGCCGGGTGTTGTAAGAATGGCCCGTAAAATCTAACTTTCACAGCCTATAACTGGCACAGATTATAATTACGCGTTAGCCGCTTAATCAAGGATTAAGCCGCTTTCTGCTCCCCGGGAAGCTTCACGCGGCCGCGTCCCGGTCAGAGCATCACAAATGCCGCGATAAGACAGGTAAGGCCCTGGTGCCTGTTCGAAAACCAAAAGGAATAAGGAAGTAGTTGGGTCGTTTTCTCCCTGCCACTTCCCGACAACCAACTGAAAACTAAGCGCGTAGAAAGCATTAGTGCTGCTTGTTTGGACGCGGGTTCGACTCCCGCCATCTCCACAAAAAGCCTGTAAATTAGAGATTTACAGGCTTTTTTTATTAAGACTAAGATTACTGTGATTTGCGTTCCAATAATTCAACCAAACTTATTTACCATCAGCAGCAGTTGTCAAAGAATATTTGACAACTGCCTCCTTTTTAGTGAGTGAGAATGATTTAGCAGATTTTTATTTAGGGAAGTAACGATAAATATCTTTTCGGTGAGCAATAATAATGAACCGGATTGTATTCTCATCCATTAATTCAAATCCCATTCTATATTCGCCTATTCTAATGCGGTAATAATCCCGGAAACCAGACAACTTCTTGATATTGGATATATTACCAATTTTATCAGCGCTTTCACATTCCTTAACTACTCGCCCAATCTTTTGATATAATGCTTTAACTCTGATTCTATCGAGCGATTTCTCAAACGATTTATCAAACTCTACATTCATTTTTGGAATAGCTTTTTCATAATTGAATCATGATCAGACAATTCACCTGTTTTGACGCTATCCATAGCAGTTCCGAGTGCAATATCTTCAAATTGCTCATCCTCAATAAGGATTATGTCACCTCCTAATCTTCGGGCAAGTTCCGAAAGTATTTTATTGCTCTTTTTATCAGCTTTAATAATTATTGCTCCCATTTTTGTTAAATTGATTTCAAATTTACACAATTTTACTTAATGTAACCTCGTAATCCTCAGTTTCCCCTGAATCAATTTCTTCAATGCCCTTTAATATTTCATCTTGTTGAGCCCGAGATAGCGTTTGCCAAAAATCTTGTTGAGTATGTTTTGCAAGCACCTTCCTGATTGAAATGAGAATCCCAGGATTCTCCGTTTCAAGAATAAGCTTTATTAATTCTATTTTTTCTGTCTCGACGTTCATCGTTCCCTTTTTCACAAAATTACAATATTATCCTGCTTATTTCAACAAGATAATAAGTTCAATAAAAAACTTGCTAAAAAGAACAATACTATTTTTTCGAATATCTAACTAAAATCTAAGTTATTCATGAGATTTTTTAAGATATGTCAATGATAGATGACGACTGTTGACGATTATTATGAACTGTTCTTGTTTTTCTCAACAGGAACATTTGAATATTTTCCTAAATCACTTTTTTTTGAAACAAATTCTCTAACCTTATCAGATTTAAGAAAATCCATAAGTACTTTAATCTCATTATTCAATTGGTTACGACGCAAATCATTGCTATCTAATTTAATAGCTATCTGATCGTCCTCCTCCTTTAGCTTATTTACATCAATTGAGGAATCCCCATTGTTAGCTCTCTCTTGAACCTCCTTTAAATAAATCATTCTATTATCCAGAATTGTTTTATTTTCAGTAGTAACCGCTTGGAATTCTTCTGATTTTTTCTTTAATTGATTTTGAGCGTCTAATATCTTTGTAGCAAATAAAGCTTCTTCAAAGTGTTTTTCAGTATTAAAAGTCCGCATTTCTAAATAAGAAGTGTCTATCTCTGATTTTAATGATTCGATTATTTTAATCCATTGTAATGTGCTGAATTTTTGGGAATCTGCAAATGAACCAACAACCAAGTTTTTAGATACTGGAATTGTTTTGTTATCATTGAAAATACAGGTTAATTTAACTTCTGAAGCTTCTCTAGTTAATATAAATTCATAGATTCCTTCTACAATATTAAAATCTAGAATTCCTTTTTGAGTAAAGATGGATTCGTTAATATCGTTTTTTATTTCATTATCTTGAATAAATATTTTCGAATATTGCGGGAGAAAGTCCTTTAACGTTTTTAAGTTATTTGAAGGTGTATTTGGATTTAATTTTTCAATTTCATGATAATGTCCAGAGTTCTTTTTTACTGAAAATGCCAAATAACCTCCTATGATTATCATTGCAAATTTCAGAATATATGCAAACAATTTTACTATAGGATCTATATCAACCTTACTCGTCATTCCACCCAGCAAAGCTAATACTCCTAAAATAAGTAAAACCCAACCAATTGTTTTTTTCATACAATAATTATTAAATTAATTTATAATTGAACTGGCCATTTAACGAACAGCAATGGGGTTTATCTTATGAGAAATTTCTTTACGCGTCTATAATCGATTAAAGTCGAATTATTTCATCAGGAAATACACAATTCAATCGCAAATATATAACAATCTTATAAACAAAATGCAATCGCGACTCAGATTGAAGCAGCATCATTTTTTTCTGATTTCCACACTCATTCTTTCTAAAAACCACTAGGTTCAATTTATTCATGCAGGATGAATTCCTGATTCTCCGATTCAAGAATAAGCTTTATTAGCTCTATTTTTACGTCTCTAAGTTTATCGGTTCCTTTTTACACAGTTTAAGAAAAGCGCAGCAAACTTATTTGCTTTGAGGGATCCCCACAAGGCAGTATCTTCCCAATAATTGTGCTGTTCGCAAACTCCCCATTTTGGCTAGGAAATCGGCAAAGCCAACTTACATCGGGATTCGTGATCTGAAGCAATAAAACTTCTTAATTAGCAAAAACAAGTTGTATTAAAAGATCCACAAAATGAATAGTTATGACATACTGACATACAGGAATTGGAATCTAAATAGTGTCCGTCCATAAAGTCAATATCTGCTTTACACTCGCCCCCTGAAATATACAGTTACCAAAGCATACTGCGCTTTCCGGGAGCTCCGAAGGTCTTGATATTTAAACTTTATGAACTGGACACGTGACTTAATTGACAGGCACCAAATAGTTCATTTTTTTGTGGATGTCAAAATTGCTAAAACGTGCACTCTTCGGCACTATTTTTGTTGAAATCCTAGTTTAAAATAAAAGGAAATATTGACTTATTACCATAGGTTATTTAGATATAATATTTAGATATTTTTTTTCAAATAATTTATTAATAACAACTTAAGAAAGGAAAATTAAAAAGCTCTCTCATAAAACCACAAAGAATGCCTGATAAAAGAAGCGATAAATGTCTTTAAGCAAAACGGCACTTATTCGATTTTCAATTACAGTGTTTTGATTGGAACGCTCACATTAGTTAGCTAATCCACCAGAGAGAGGATCAACGAAAAAAACAAGAAAAGATGGGTGGCTTAAGAAGACACTTAAAATCAACAAAGTTATCTTTTAAAGATATTAACTATTAATAACAAATAAAATGAAAATTAAATTTCTAAATTATTCAAACAATGCATATGAACATTTTTTGCAATTCATCTCCTTTTATAGGAGAAATATTTAAAAACCACAACTCAGGCTCAAAAGAAGGCGAGCCTGCATATTTCATGGTAGTCATAGTTAGTTCAAGTTACGTGAAATTAATTGGCCTTTATAATTATTGTCAGATTAAATCATTACCTATAAGCGAACCAGATAGACTTGTTGAATTTCAACCAACTAAAGGGTTAAATAGATTTCGGACTTCAAAATTTGCCGATACTGAGATTGTCTATACTTGTGACAAGTCATTAATTGAGAACGGGTTTGGGAATGATATAACTAAGAACCCTGAAACTGTCCTTGGCTATGAAATGGCACAATTATTTTATAGATGCAGCAAATCGGAAATATTCACTAAAGATGATCGGATTGAATTTATGAATAAATATTTTGAATTAATCTAAACTTGCAGATAATACAATAGAAAATAAGCACTCGATCCAAGATTAGATTTTGGTCGAGTGCTTTTATTCTGACAACTTAAATATCCATTATAATTTTCTCTTTTTTCTATCAATACCTTCTAATAAACATAGTTAAGTGAACAGTAACCAACTCCTGCCGACACTTTCTGCTAACAAATTTTTCATCATTTTCTTACTAGCCATAAGGATTAACTCTAAAACCCCCTCCCAAACATTTCCCAGAATTTAACTTCCAGTCCGGCCCAGCGCTGCATGGTGGCACCGGCGAAGTCGCTGCTGTAATGGGTGATCAGGGCTTTGGCTTCCTTTTCCTTGCCATCAGCAATAAGTTGTTTGGCTTTCAATTCAAGTGCTGGCATTTCGAGGCGGGCTTTTTCTTCAAAACTCAGTACATTCTCAAGGATAGTGCCTTTTGTTCTGCCCCAGGCTACGGTAGCCAACTTGTTGGCTTTACGGTATCCCCAGATGGCTGCATCTTCACGGTAATTGTGCTGTCCGCAGACTTCCCATTTGGCGGGCAATTCACTTACACCGGCATAAACCGGGATTCGCGGGCTTTCACCCGGATTGTCGAAAGAGAACCACGAAACCGCGCCAATGGCATCGGGCAACCAACCACGCAATTGGGTAATGTGTGAATAGGAACACCATGAAACCGATACCGTGCGCTGAAAATCAACTGTTCCCGGGACGAGGTAATTCAATGTATTGCGCATATCTGTTGATAACCATGGATTGGCAATAGGGCTGATGATGGTGTCTTGTCCGATTTCCTTGCGGTTGTCGTCGTAGCGTTTCTTAATCACCTGCACATGTTGGGTCATGTCGTATGGACTACCAACGTAGGTTTCACGATATAATTCGGCCAACCGTTCAACACTAATTTTCGTTTCCGGCTTCACCGAAAAAGGCAATTCTTCCATATCCATGGTGAGGCCCAACGATGGCGCCAGCGTATTCAACACAAAAAACTCCCGGATTTTATAAGGTTTAGCTACATCGCCGTAAGCTTTCCAGAATTTAAAAGGTTCCTTGCCATCCCACAAGCCAATTTCGCGGGCAACTTCTTTGTAATTGTCGCTGGCCATAAAATAATCGGGATTTTTCAGATCAATCGTACCAATGCGCACAATATTTGCCTGTATCCCAACATGATCATCGGGAATGCGCTGTGCAGCCCAAACGCCACCAATCTTATTCGGACCTTCGCCCAGAATTTCCATCTGCCACACTTCTTTTGGGTCGGCAATGGTGATACATTCGCCATAATCGCCATAGCCGTATTCTTTAATGAGTTTACCAATCAAACGGATGGCATCACGGGCATTGTCGCAGCGCTGCAAGGCGACGCGCTGAAGCTCTTCAATTAAAAACATGCCTTCTTTATTTACCAGGGTATCCGGTCCCACAAAAGTGGCTTCACCCATACCCAGTTGCTTTTCGTTGAGCGAAGGATAAGCAGTATTCAGGTAAGCATAGGTATGTTTTGCCTGTGGAATGCGACCGGCCACTTTAAGCTTACGCATATCATCAGGGGTTTCGGTGTGCAAGGTTCCTTTATAAACGATGTGCATGGCGGTGTCGGCGTGGTCGGCGGCAGGTTCCATGCGCACCCAGGTGCGGTAGTTGCCGTCGCAGGTGTGGGCGGTCATTACCGAGCCATCGGTGGAGGCATTTTTACCCACCATAATACTGGTGCAGCTTTCGCCAAACCAGGGATCGCCCGGTTGAACCTGGGCATAAGAAACGAGTTGAAGCGCTACAAAAAAAAGCGCGGGCAGAAAACGAGAAATCATGTCAGTAAGTTTTTGTTTTAAGCGGTAAATGTAGGGAGTTTTTTTATTTTGAGAAACCTATGCCCTCACGGAACGCTCAGCCCGCGATAATTCAAACAACGGAGGTTACCCTGCCGGCAAACAATAACTCCAGACCGGGTTGGGATGCATCGCAATACATGTTTGTTGATGGATTGGCTTATTGCAAGCATATTCCAGCTGCTTAGGCAGACTATTGTCGGGCGATGCGCATTGAATGCACAATTATTATGCTTGATCGTATAGGTATTTAATTTCTTGCTATATTCGTACACGCATAGCAGTAATTGATTTTGATGGATAAGAAAAGGTGAACTTAAGCCACTTATGCACTAAAATAGCCTTCTTAGTTGCGTATATATCCTGAAGGGCAAAAACGATGCTAAACGTTTGAAAACGGCGCAAGCCTTTTTGCTTAAACCGGATAAGTAATTGATGGACAAGGCGTTGGAATTTAGAGAACGTGAATTAATAAATAAACGGAGGAGTTGCGGGTAGACACTCGTTGGTTGACATTTTAAGAAACCAAGTATAAGTTAAGTTTTTGAGGATTTTTAGAGGTTTGAGAACGGCCGCCCGGATTCTTTGCCCTGCCTGAAATAACTACCCGGCAGAAAGGCTTGTCGCCCGGCCAGAACCTGGAAATACAAAAACGTCAACCAACAAAAGCTATCCGCTATCGGGCGCATAGTTGTATAAAGAAAGTTCGTACTTTTAATCAAGATTCTGGAGGCGTGTATGATGAGTTTTTAAAAATGCCCGTCAGCGCATAGCCACGGCGTTACCACCAATAAAAAAAATGTACTATTCCTGAAATAAATTAACTAAGAACTAAACCGTTAATTATAGGCCATTTACGAGTAGAGGATTATCTACTATTCTGATACTTTAAAAAATTGTTTAGTTTTGTATTTGCAGAACTAAACAATTTTTAGTAGTTTTGCAGCATGAATGATCAAGCAAAGGTAAAAGCACTGCAGGAAAAGGTTGAAAAAATAGGTGTATCAATTGAAAAGTTTGGTAGAACACCAATCGAGGGTAGAGTATTTGCCTATTTGTTATTATCAAATCCTCCTTATCGTAGTTTCGATGACATCGTAGAATTTTTAAGTGCTGGTAAAAGCTCGGTTAGTAATGCCTTGAATATGTATTTGAAAGAAGGCACGCTCACTTATAGAACTTTCAGTGGCGATAGGAAAAGATATTTTATGATTGATGTTGATGGTTGGAAAAAAGGATTTGAAAAAAGCATGACCTCTTTCAATCTGCTTCTTGAAGATGTATTGGAATATAGGAGTACTTCGAATAGCAAGGAATTTAACTCTGACTTAAGAAAATTGTTTGATTTCCAAACACATTTAAATACTGAAATAGTAAAAGCAATAGACAAATGGAATAAAACCTAATTTTTTTTATAAATTAAGTTCTGAAAACACGGAACTAATCAATATTAGCAAAACAAAGTAAGTATATTTGATAAGAATCGGTAGTTTAAGAACTCCAAACATTGATAAACAATAAATACAAAAACATGAAAAAAAAATTCATTTTAATTCCAGTGATTCTTGCACTATTCTCGGCTGTATCTTGCAATGTTTCAAAGTCAGACTCGGATACTTCAAAAACTTATAAGATTTCCGATTTCTCAAGTTTGAATTTAGAACTAATCGGAGATGTCTTTTACGAACAAGCCGATAGTTCTTATCTAAATGTTTCGGGAAGCTCAACTTTAATTGAAGCCCTAAAAGTATCGGATAATAAAGGAAATCTTTCAATTGAGTTGAAAAATAAGCGAAAGTTCACTGGCAAAAAGAAACTGGTTTTACGAGTAGGCTCTCCTCACCTAACTAAAGTAAACTTTGAAAGTGTCGGCACTCTTCACATTAAGAATAAATTTAAAAGTGATGAGTTAAGCATTAATAACAAAGGGGTTGGGGAAATTATAATCGATGATTGCCATGTGGGTAATTTCAATTTAACAACTAAGTCTATAGGCTCGATTGAAATACGAGGAACATCTAACGAGACCTATATTTATTCGGAAGGCATGGGGAAAATGGATTGTTCAGAATTTCAGTCTAAAAAGGTAAAAGTAATAAGTAAAGGAGTTGAGAATTTATCAGTTTATGCTCAAGAAAGCATCAACATATCGTTGACTGGTATAGGAAATGTAGATTTATACGGCAACCCAGCAGAAGTAAAAACCGATATTTCAGGAATGGGAAAAGTCACGAGGGTGAATTAGAATACTTATTAATTTCAAAAAAGAAATGGATAATAACATGGCAGTCAGTTTACAACTCGACTGTTATCATTTAAACAATTTTAATAAAAAATCATTATGAAAATATTGGAACCAATCACTATTGGCGGAGTGACTTTCAAGAACCGCCTTATGCTTCCTCCGCTCACCACTGGGTATGAAGCCAAGGACGGAAGTATCAGTTCAAAGAGTCGCACCTTTTATACACGTCTTGCTAAGGGTGGAGTGGGCTATATCGTCTTGGGCGATGTCGCACCTATCCGCAGTTTTGCCCCCACTCCAAAGCTGTTTGACGATAGCCAGATCGAAAGCTTTCGATTACTCGCAGATAGTGTGCATGAGTATGGAGCAAAGCTCGGTGTACAAATTTTTCATCCAGAGTATGACGTTGATGCCATCAACTTAATGTTCGCCAATGGCGAACAGGACAAGGTGCGCACGCAGCTGCACCACGACATGGAGCATTTCGTCAACGAAGTTTCCGAAGACGCCTTGATGGAGATACTTAAGAAGATGTGCGCCTGTGCCGTACGTGCTCAAAAAGCAGGTGTGGACGCAATTCAAGTACATGGCGACAGGCTTGTGGGCGCATTGTGCAGCACAAAAATGAATAGTCGAACTGACAAATTTGGGGGAAGCCTTGAAAACCGATCGCGCTTTGCCCTGATGCTGGTGCAGGCGCTGAAAGAGGCTGTGCCCGATATGATACTCGAATACAAATTACCTGTAGTCACCCCTGAGCGTGGCAGAGGCGGTATTGATGAGGCTGATGCTCCGCAGTTTGCAAAGTGGCTTGAAAACGCTGGCGTGCATATGCTGCATGTGGCTCAGGCGAATCATACAGGCAACTTAGCAGATACAATTCCTCCGATGGGCGTACAGCCTTATTGTTTCTTTGCGGACATTGCAGGCGCAGTTAAACAGGTAGTCACTATTCCCGTAAGCACCTCGGGACGAATCATAGATCCCGACATGGCTGAGGGCTTGCTACAGACGGGCAAGGTTGACATGGTCGGGATCGGTCGTGCGCTACTAGCTGACCCAGATTGGATAAATAAGACGGCCGCAGGTACGGCTCAAAAAATTATTCGCTGTATCGGTTGTAACGAGGGCTGCGTAGATGCTGTTATGAACGGCTCGTTCATCGCCTGTGTGGTCAACGCGGAAAACGGCTTTGAAGAAACGCGGATCATCACTCCTGCAAACGTAAAGAAAACCATTGTGGTCATCGGAGGCGGGCCAGCTGGGCTTGAAGCCGCGCGTGTCTCTGCAATAAAGGGTCATAGTGTAACGCTAATCGAAAAAGATACCAAGCTGGGCGGGCAATTGAACATCGCAGACAAGCCTCCACGGAAGAGTGAAATACTTCGTACGGTGGAAGATCTTGAGCACGCTATACACTCCGAGGGAGTAATACTACGGTTGGGCGAAAAGGCCACCACTAAGAGTATTCTGGCAATGACACCCGAAGCTGTGATTGTAGCGGTAGGCGCAACAAATTTTATTCCCCCAATCCCAGGCGTGGATGGCCCTAACGTGTGTAATGCATGGAAGGTACTTGCAGGCGATCAGGATGTTTCTGGCCGAGTGGCAGTTATAGGTGGAGGTATGGTGGGTTGTGAGACGGCTGAATATCTTGCCGAGCAAGGCTGTAAAGTATCTGTAGTGGAAATGCGCGACAAGATTGCAGGCGAGATCGGCCTCACCGTTTTACCTACAATGCTCGAACTATTTAAGAAGCATGAGGTGGCGCAGTTTACAGAACACAAAGTGACTAACATTACTGTGGGTGAATTAATCTGCGAAGACCCGAATGGTAATGTTGTAAAAATTCCGTGCGACTATGTTGTGATGGCGAGTGGCTCGCATCCCGAGAAATTCGACACGACAGCTCTGAGCGACCGCGGTATTTCGGTCGTCAAAGTAGGCGATTGTTCAAAGGTTTCCAATATTTCGCATGCTATCAAAACTGGATATGATGCAGCCAATGCACTTTAAAATATTGATGATACTCGTAAGGAGTTTGATGGAACTGATCTAATGGTAACGGTATAAATAAGAACGGAAATCTTCCATCAATAAATACCGAATTAAAGAAATTAGAAAAGAAATGAAAATACTGGTAGTAATAAATTGGACTTCATGTGGTCGGCACGACCCAGCATGAAGTCCAATAAAAGCTAAATGCAAGCGGGCAGCTAGTACAAAATTGAAGCATATTACTGTTGACAAATATTGTACATTGTTGACAGTTAATTGCCTTTAAGTGCCCGCCTGCACTTAGCTTCGGCCGTTATGTGCAACTTAAGGGCGACCACTCTTAACTTGATAACATTAAGAAAAGACAATGATTAAAATTCAAACAACAAAAGGTTCACTGGAAATAAGAAAAACAGATAAGACAACTTTAAAGAAGCTACAAAACATATTGACCTTTGGAGTATTGCCGTTCAAGGAGACATTTAACGGTGCTGACTTTGGCTTTGTAATGCAATGTGGCGAACAAGAAGTTTTTTGTCTAAAACTACAACCGTTAGAAATGGAACGTGAACAAGCGGAACAACTTTTGCAGATACAGCACATAATGATAATTGACGCATATGTCAGATATATCAAATTAGGATTCTCAGGTGCATATCTTGCATCGCCATATATTAGACAGCGAGACAATGGACTTTGGGAAGCTGGTGTTTCTCATTTCATCTTTCCTCCTAATAAAAAAATAAGTCTTTGGGGAAAATTATTTATTAAGGCGTATGACAAACAATTTGGCAACGGGGCAACAAATATGTTTTTAGCGTTTGTTGACTGCTTCAAACAAGCCTTTGCAGAAGCCAAACTGACAATGCCTCAATATTTTGGAATTGACATTCGTTCCCGTTCTCACTTAGAAAGTTTAGCAATGCCTTTTATGGTTTTAGATTCAGATGTTTTTTGTTTGCGGGCAAATTTGCGTGAACAAGAAGATTTTGCGTGGACAATTTTGGCGGACGGGGGAATAGACAAGGTATATCATTTACCTGCAGTTCCTATGACAATAGATGAATCAGATTTAAATGATGCGAAAGGACGAACATAATTTGAAAAAAGCATCACATAATCGAGTAGTCTACCCCGCTAGTCCCGATAGCTATCGGGATTAACCGGCGGGGAGAACCTCTCACGCTTCCGAAATTTCGGGATTAAGATTTGCCTTCGCATACATGCCCTGATCGAAGCCACAGGAAGGGACCTTAACCCTCTTGAAATAATTTATTCTTGTTGCAGTGGCTGGAATAGAATATTTGTATTTTTGGATTTTTTCTAAAGCTTACGACGTTATGGTGCATTATAACACCTCGCTCCAAAATCCTACAAAAACTTTATTAAATTTAAAAAAAATATTGTAAATTTGTATCCACTCAGATACAGCATCTATGTTCTTTATTGAGAAAACAAATGAATTTGATAAGTGGCTAAGTAAGCTAAAAGACTTGAAAGCCAAAGCAAAAATCTTGTTCAGAATTCAGAGAATAGAACACGATGGACATTTTGGAGACTGCAAACCTGTTGGCGACGGAATTAGGGAATTGCGAGTGAATTTTGCGAAGGGATATCGGGTTTACTTCAAAGAAAAAGACGGAAAAATAATTGTTCTGCTAATTGGCGGAGACAAGTCAACCCAGCAAAAAGAAATTGCGAAAGCGAAAGAAATATGGGAAAGAATAAATAAATAGAAAATATGGGAACTTCAAAATTTGACATAGCGGATTATTTGGACAGCAAAGAAATGATTGCAGAGTATCTCAATACTGTTTTGGAAGAGGGGGATAACGCCGATGTGATTAATGCAATTGGACATATTGCAAAGGCGATAGGAATGACCAAAATATCCGAAGAAACTGGATTGAGTAGACCAAGCCTTTACAAAGCATTGTCGGATGGAGCTAAACCTCAGTTTGCGACAATAATGAAAGTCTTGAAAGCAATCGGAGGACAAATCCAGGTGAACCCAATATCCGCCTAAAAAAACAACAACACCAAAATCGATTAGGCTGCCCCGCCAGTCTCGATAGCTATCGGGATTAACCGGCGGGGAGAACCTCTCACGCTACCGATGTTTCGGGATTAAGAGTTGCCTTCGCATACATGCCCTGATCGAAGCCAAAGGAAAACACTTTAACCCGCTTGGAATAATTTATTCTTGTTGCAGTGGCTGGAATAGAATATTAGTTTTTTTGGATTATTTCTAAAACTTACAATGGGCGTGCGCAGCTCATGCAGGGCGCACACGAAAGCTAAACGCTAACAGGCGCATGGTTGAATGCAGAAAGTTCATACATTTAACAAAGATTTTAATGGCCTGGAGGATGGGTTTTCAAAAGTGCCCGTCAGCGCATAGCCACGGCGTTACCGCCAATGCTATAAAAAAATCTTACCCAAGAAATTTTAAAATATTTCTGAATAATGTTCACTAATTAGCTAACTTTGCATTGTGAAAGAAAAATTCATCAGAAGCATATTTTACTATAAGAACTATTATCTTGACTTCTATGTTACTCTTAGTCCAGAAGTTAGGAAGAAGTTCAACTGGACATTGCAACTTATTTCAGAAATAGATCGTGTTCCTGAAAAATATTTCTCACACATGACTGGTTCATCTGGGCTTTTCGAAATCAGGGTTGAAGTCGGTTCTAATATTTATAGGACTTTCAGCTTCTTTTACGAAGGAAAACTAATAGTGTTAATAAACGGATTTATCAAGAAAACCCAGAAAACACCAAAGAGCGAAATAGAACTTGCAGAAAAACTCAAAAAACAATACTTCGATGAAAAAGACAAATAAGAACCTGACATCATTTGCTGACCATCTTGACTCGGAATATGGAGAACGTGGAACTGAAACACGAGAAAAATATGAAGAAGGATTTGAAGCATTCAAACTTGGTGTTATGTTACAGGAACTCAGGAAAGAGCATGGAATGACTCAGGAACAGTTGGCCGAAAAGTGTGGCACAACAAAGACATATATTTCCAGAATTGAGAATGATGCGAGCGACATTCGACTTTCAACATTAATGAGAATAATTCGAGAAGGATTTGGAAGACACCTAAGTTTAAGTGTTGACATCTGAAAACAAAGCACATGGCGGTAACAGCACCTAGCTGTAAAGCGGGGTTTGGTGTTGGTTGAAACATTTGAAATCTTTACATACATTTGTGCTGGCAGACAGTTTAGCAACAATTTAATCCCGCACTTGCCATAGCGTCGGCCGTTATGTTCAATTTTACAAAACATACTACAAATGAGAAAATTTACTTTTATACTTTTTTATCTGTCATTTTCTGTTGGCGTTTTTGCACAGAATTATAATACAGAAAAATTGAAAGTTATCTCTACTATTTGGGGTGAGACCTACCTGTTTCATCCATCAATAATTCGATCGGATAAAAAAATCGAATGGGAAAAAGATCTTGTCGATTTCTTACCACATATCAAAACTATCAATTCAAACGATGAATTTATGAAAGTCGTAAACTCAGAGTTGTTGGTAAAAATTCAAGATCCTTTTACATTAGTGCAGCCTTCTAATGAATCCATTCCCATCAATAGAACCAATTTTAATTCAAATAAAGAATTTGACTATATAAATATAACAGAATCACAACTATCTGATATTGCCGGTTTAACTGACATTGATTCAATGATAACAGATCGGACATCTAAAAAACCTTTGGTAATTGATTTAAGAATAGCCAATGAACTTGTCATAGATTATCATTCAAACACTTTTTTTGATTTTTTTGCGTCAATGCTTATCGAGAGTGAAATTCCTTCGGCAACCTCAGTTACACGAGAACATTTGGGTTGGGACGAATACAATGATTGGTGGTATTACGAACAACGATGGAAAGTTAAAAGCATGGATAAGCAATTGGCCGACAATGGAAGAATTAAACCTTTTTTAAATTATTCCCAGGAAATTCAGCAATATATTCCGGATTACAATTTCGAAACATTTAAGCCAATTCAACGACCTGTTTATTTGTTAACGAACAACAGTTTTTTATCGTATTACGGGTCATCAATCAATTCATTAAGATCGAACAGGCAAAATCTATTCGTTCTTAACGAGAATTCAGGAACCGTCTTTAACTCTGAAAATACAGACTTAATTAAGTATCAATTTGACAAATATGAGTTTATCTTGAATACAGGGTTCTATTTCGATCGTGGAAACTCGGAATTAACATATGATTTAAATATCCATTCGATTCAACTGGAGAATGTAGTTTCTTTTATCAAAGCAAAGCCGGTTCCGCTCACTCCGGAAAATCGTTTTTCGTTTGATATTTTGGTCAGGAAATACGAAAATAACAATGAAGAATTATCGCAGGAAGAAAAAATAATGGGCATTATTAAAACATGGACTATTGTCAAATACTTTTATGCTCATCCAAACCTATGTTCGATAGACTGGGAAAATTCATTAGGAAAATATCTTGAACTGGCTCAAAACACCTCAACCGACAAGGAATATTATATTCTAATTCAAGAAATGATGGCAACGTTAAACGATTCCCATGTTTCTACTTTCCATCCTTCAATCATAGATTTTTCAAAAATCTTTGTTGCACCGGTTAACTTTGAATATATTGAAAACAAAGTGATTATTACTGCAATTGATAGCAGCATTCAAGCAAATATTAATCCCGGAGATGAAATTGTATCCATTGACGGACTTACAATAGAAGAAATATTGAAGAATGAGAAAAAGACTGTTTCATCAAGCAATAATCAAGGCTTTATTGCCACAGTAATACATCCGGGGTATTTTGTTGGAGCCGAAGGTAGCCTGATGAAGCTTGGTATAAAAAAAGGAACAGGACAAGAATTTATTGAAATACCGAGACAGACCTATATTTTTCAATTTTGGGGCTATGGCGATAATAGAGAAGAAAGCAAAATCTACGAAAATAACATTGGATATTTGAATCTGGCTTTTCTAACAGATGCGCATCAATTGGAAACCGAATTGATAAAGATGCAAAAGACCAAGGCTTTGATTATTGATTTGCGGAATTCCTATCCAACTGCCGATTTTAATCATTTTCTCCAACTCCTCTGCAATACTAAAACGAAAATAAGAATAGACGAAGTCCCAATAATTTGTGCATATCACAAAAACAAAAGACAAATTCAGGTTAGCGATTATGAGATTTATCCCGACACTGCCTTTACATACACCAATCCAATTGTTGTTTTGATTGATAAAACCATGATTAGTCGCCCCGAAGATATTGCTATCGCTTTAAAATCATTTTCGAATGTAATTTTTGTTGGTGAACAAACACAAGGCACTGATGGCGAAATGACAAAAATTTATTTGCCTGGAGGAGGAGAAACCTCATTTACAGGGCAAATTGTTAAATTTGGAAATGGTGAAAACTTCCAAAGAAAAGGTATTCTTCCGGACATTGAGGTACACCGAACAATTGATGGGGTCAAGGAAAGTAAAGATGAAATTCTTGAAAAAGCTTTAACCATATTAAATAAAAACTGAACACAATAAGTAGGAATATGAGCGGTCTGCAATGCCTGTCCCGTCTTTTCGGGAACCCAGCGATTATTCCAGGTTGAACTACATCCCGGTAAAAAGTGATGATTTTTATTCCTATGTACTTACTGACGGTTTTAGTTATTAACTATTGGAAAACAGGAAGTTAATAAGTTGCTTTCAGAGGTAAAAAGCAGTTCGAAAAAGAACTATTGGACAAATGTAAGAATTTAATAAGACATGTTTCGCTATTCGAAGGAAAAAGAAAAGAAGGTAAATGCCTGGATTGATTTTATTTTAATGAAATGTTCAGTCACTCAAAATGGATAATTATCTTTACTGTAGCTATCCCGCAGGGATTTAGTTCAACACGCGGTATAAAATATTGGGGTTTAAGTAGTTATTTGAGCATTCTGCCACGCATTAAGTTCGGTGTAACTGGACAGTAAAGTAGCCCGCAATCCCCAACGATTTCATACCGCCAACCGTTGTGCATCATGTGAAAGAAACTACCATCGAGCGTTAACTTATTTAATAAAATAGCAAATGAAAAACACAATTATTATTCTAACATTGTTATTGATTTTTTTTCAAAAAAGAGAAGCTTTAGCACAATCAGACAATACATTATGGTATAACCAACCTGCCCTATATTTTGAAGAAAGCTTAGTACTTGGAAACGGCAAAATGGGAGCTTCTATTTTTGGTGGGGTCAATTCAGATATGATTTATTTGAATGACGGCACTCTCTGGTCTGGAGAACCAGTTGATGCAAATATGAATCCAGAAGCTTATAAAAACCTGCCCTCAATTAGAGAGGCCCTAAACAACGAAAATTACAAATTAGCAGATTCCCTTAATCGAAAACTTCAAGGAAAGTTCTCGGAATCTTTTGCTCCGCTAGGTAATTTGTTTATTGATTTTAAACATAATGGAAATGCCCAAAAATATTATCGGGAACTGAATATCAGTGATGCTGTTTCAAAAATAAGTTATGAAGTGAATGGTGTTGAATATAAACGGGAATACTTTATTTCATATCCCGATCAGATGATGGTAATTAAACTGACAAGCAGTAAAAAAGGGGCTTTAGATTTTGATTTGAAATTAAAAAGTTTGCTTCGTTTCAAAATTTCCTGCAACGGAAACGAATTGAAAATGAAAGGCTATGCTCCCATTCATACCGAGCCAAGTTATAGGGGCGATATACCAAATCCAATAGTTTTTGACGAAAACAAAGGGACTCGGTTTACAACCTTAGTTAAGATTAAAAACACAAACGGAATAATTACTAGAAGTGATACAACATTGGGGTTATCTGGTGGAACAGAAGCGATCATTTTCATTTCTATCGCCACTAGTTTTAATGGCTTTGATAAAAATCCTGCCACAGAAGGTTTAAATGACGAGGTCTTAACAGAAGAAATAATGAAGAAATGTTTTACTAAATCGTTTTCACAACTTAAACAATCACACCTTCAGGATTATCAATCGTTTTTTAATCGTGTTAGTTTGAATTTGGGAAAAACAAATGCCCCAAATTTGCCAACCGATGAGCGTTTGAAACGATATTCCAAAGGGGAAGAAGATAAAAACTTGGAGGTTCTTTATTTTCAATATGGACGTTACTTATTGATAAGCAGCTCTCGAACAAAAGGTGTACCGGCAAATTTGCAGGGTATTTGGAATCCTTATATACGTCCACCCTGGAGTAGCAATTACACTGCTAATATTAATTTGGAAGAAAATTATTGGTTGGCTGAGAATACGAACCTTTCTGAAATGCATTTGCCATTATTGAGCTTTATAAAAAATATTTCTGAAACCGGAAAAATAACAGCAAAAACGTTTTACGACAAAGACGGGTGGGTTGCTTGCCATAATTCCGATATTTGGGCAATGAGTAATCCAGTTGGCGATTTTGGCACTGGAGATCCAAACTGGGCAAATTGGAATATGGGAGGGGTCTGGTTAAGTACACATTTGTGGGAACATTATATTTTTTCTAAAGATTTATATTTTCTTAAAAATGAAGCTTATCCGATCATGAAAGGTGCTGCTCAATTTTGTTTGAGTTGGCTAATTGAAGATAAAAATGGAAATTTAATTACCTCTCCTTCCACTTCACCCGAAAATAGGTACTTAACGCCTGATGGCTATATGGGTGCAACGCTTTATGGTGGTACAGCAGATTTGGCAATGATAAGAGAATTGTTATCCAAGACGATTAAAGCAGCTGCCATTCTTAAGGTTGATGATGATTTTAAATTCAAATTAGAACAAACCATTGCTCGATTGTATCCATATCAGATAGGCAAAAAAGGTAATTTACAGGAATGGTATTATGATTGGGAAGACCCAGATCCACAACATCGCCATCAATCGCATTTGTTTGGATTATTTCCTGGTAATCAAATAACACCCCGGAAAACACCTGAACTAGCAAATGCTTGTCGCGTGTCACTAGAGATAAAAGGTGATGAATCAACAGGGTGGTCTAAAGGTTGGCGTATAAACCTTTGGGCACGTCTTGGTGATGGTAACCATGCATATAAAATGTACCGTGAATTATTAAAGTATGTAGAACCAGATGGGGTAAAAACAGATTATACAAAAGGTGGTGGTACATATCCTAATCTGTTCGATGCGCATCCTCCCTTTCAGATAGACGGAAACTTTAGTGGTTCAGCTTCCGTGGTGGAAATGCTTATGCAATCAAACGAAAATGAAATTATATTGCTACCCGCTTTACCAGATGCATGGGAAAAGGGAACTGTAAAAGGAATTTGTGCAAGAGGTGGCTTTGAAATTTCTATGGAATGGGATAACAAAATCTTAAAAAAGCTAATAGTATTAGCTAAACAAGATGGAACCACTAGGCTTATATATGGAAATAAAGAAAAAGAACTAACTCTAAAAGCAGGACAAAAACTAAAAGTTAATTGGTAAAATGCAAATCATAAAAACACGAACGCACAACACGCGGTCATAAAACATTGGGGTTTAAGTGGTTATTTAAACATTCTACCACGCATCGAATTCGGTGTAACTCGACAGGAAAGCAGCCCGTAATCCCAAACTGCAGATAGTTTCATCCAATATACGGCACCATAACCTGCCTGGGTACTATCTGCTTGTATGCACAAGCAGACAAGCGCAAAGAAACGCAAAGGAATTTATTATCTGATAAACCAAAAATCTTTAGATAGGAGTAAATGCTCAACCTCATTCCGGAAACTTAGCCCAGGGTATCACATTGCCGTAGCTTCTTTGCTGAGATTCCGTGCCACCATACACCAGATTTTTGGACACATTGGATTTGTTAAAAAGCTTTCCGACGTAATCCAGTCCATTGAATAAATCGGCCATGATGGTTTGCGTGGCTTTTATTTCAAAGAGCCTGGTTATACCCTTTTCGAAAGCAAGCAAATCAACTTCCTTGCCGGTAAAATCGCGCCAAAACCAGATGTCGTTGAGATCATTTTTGTGGTACATTCTTTTAACATATTCTGCAATCATCATGTTTTCAAACAGATTCCCCTTTAATGGGTGCAGATGAAGCTGTTCGGATTCGCGGATATTCAGCAGGTGGCACAGTAAGCCGGTATCATAAAAATACATTTTTGGCGATTTGACTATCCGCTTGCTGAAGTTTTCATGATAGGGCTGCAATTGAAACACAATGTAACTGTTTTCCAGGGCCGACAACCACGCCTTAGCCGTTGGCTGGGTAATTCCGGTTTCGTTGGCAAGAGAACTCAGGTTGAGTAGTTGACCAGCGCGGGTGGCACAAAGCGCAAGGAATTTCTGGAATGTTGCCAAATCCTTTATGGCAATTAAATCAGAAACGTCCCGCTGAACATAGGTTTGCACATAATTGGAATAGAAGGTCTTTGAAGGAATATTCCGGTCATAAATTGCCGGATAAAACCCCTTCAACATAGTCACAATATAGTCGTCATCCAGGAGTCCTTCTGAAGCCAATTCGGAAAAATCGAATGGAAAGAGTTTAAAAATGGCCACTCTTCCGGCAAGACTTTGAGTAATCCTTTCCATCAAATGAAAATTTTGCGAGCCTGAAAGAATAAACTGACCCATCCTGTTCTTCTCATCCACAATAGTTTGCAAATAGGAAAAGAGATGAGGCACTCGTTGGACTTCATCAAATATTACTTTCTGATCATACATCTCCAGAAATCCATTCGGATCTGTTTCCGCAAAATTGCGGTTATCCGGATTTTCGAGACTGACATAGCGATAATCGGTAAACATTTCTTTAAGCAGCGTCGTTTTACCAGATTGCCGGGGCCCGGTAAGGGCCAGAATCGGATACTTGTCAGCCAAAAAATGCATAGCTGAAACAAGATTTCTTTTTATCATCATTGACAATTGTAATTGAATGCGCAAAGATAATGATAATGAATGTTTAATGCAAGTCTATTTTCAATTTTCTTGACTTCTACTTTCAATTTTCATGGATTCAACTTTCAATTTTCATGGGTTTAACATTCATTTTTCATGGCTTCAACTTTCATTTTTCATTCTTTCAATACAGAACTTTCGAGGCATGCAGAATTTATAATTGAAGCTTTTAGTCCTCCGCCACAAAGACACTAAGTCTCAAAGAATCACAAAGATTTTTTTGTCGAAAAAGTCATCCT
>SWCC01004073.1_pt1 | contig 25341 bp, 17 predicted proteins | sample 4692971 | NCBI WGS metagenome assembly SWCC01 (sample SAMN10267277, study PRJNA491770) | bioreactor metagenome | isolation source: DHS bioreactor inoculated with subseafloor sediment | place: Japan: off Shimokita Peninsula | collected 2006-08 | reverse complement strand
AGTATGGCGATTTATGTTACTTTAGAGGGGAAAATCCCTAGAACCCCTTATAGGGTGGAGCCAGCCACCTGACCAATACAGGGGCAAAAAGCAAAATAAAGCACCAGGGATGAACAAACTCAATCATTTGGCCTCCTGTGGAACTTTATCCATAACCTGATTTCATTGAGTAGAGTTTGAATTTGTTGTGGGCTGATCTGAGATGCAGGTGCAAAAGATAATAAATGTAGTTGTCTGGCACACCGCTTGGTGAATGCTGTGCTTTGACAATGTTGATCTAGCCAAGCGTCCCATTCGTCACTTTGTAATTGACAAATCTGGCTACGGTCAAATGCCACCAGTGCGGTTTTACGTAATAATGCGGGTAATTGTCGGTAAATAGCTTGCTGTTCGAGGTCGTAAAAAGTCGGTAATGCGTTTATCCAAACTAATGCTTCTCTTCGGTAGGCATTACGTTGATAAGCTTGCCACAGCCCATACATTTTTTTAATGGTAAACAAAAATAAACCTAGGAGTAAAAATTTCCAACCAATGGTTTGCGGCCACCAACTAATAGCAGGTGGTGCGGTTGTTTCAACAAACGCTTTGAGCAGATAATTCCCCCAAGTGGATTGAAAAGCCATCATCGGTTCGCCTGACCCATAGCTTTACGTAACTGTTGCGCGGCGGGAGAAATTGTATCAATTGCTAATAAGGGGATACGAAGCTTATTAGCTGCTTTGGTATATTCGCTGAGCTGTGCTGCTAAATTTAACTCATACTCAGTTTGTGTTTTGCTATTGTCGGAAGAAAATTGAATTTGATAGCGCCCGTCACTCACTAACATTTGAGACATTTCAGGGAGTTTTCGCTCTAGCGGATCAAATACTTTGACCGCTATTATTTCATTATGTTGTCGTAAATGCTTCAGTAAATCCGTTGATTTATCATTCCAGCCATTGCCATCACCAACATAGATGATTAAGGCATCATGCCGGCAAATATTGCCTAGTTTAGCTAACATGCTATTAAATGATGTACTCGGGTTTTGTTCAACATGACCACTTTTTAGCTGGTGATTTTGTTTAATGACTTCATTAAGTAAACTCACAACGTGCTGTTTGCTACGCTTGGCGTTTATGACTTTTAGATTATGATCATTAAAAACCAGTGCGCCAACACGATCACCCGTTGCAATTACTCGCCAAGCGATCAGCGCTGCTACTTCTGCCCCTACAACGGATTTCATTTTTTTGCTACTACCAAAGAACATACTTGCTCTTTGATCTATGGCCAGATATACATTGCGCTCGCGCTCTTCGGTATATACTTTTACATGGGGTTTACCGGTACGACGGGTAACTTTCCAGTCCATACTCCGAATATCATCACCTGGGCGGTAGTGTCGCAGTTCTTCAAAGTTAAGGCCTCGTCCACGCAGTTTAGATATTTGTTTGCCGGACAGCACACTGTTTACAGGCTGTTTAGGCTTAAAACTAAACTCTTTAGCCTGATATTGTAAACGTGTTAATGCTGCTATATCAGCGTAAATGTTATGGGTTTTGTCAGTCATAAATTGCCTCTTTTAGGCCACCGCTACCTGATGAAGTATTTCATCAATGACTTGATCTGCGGTGATGCCATCGGCCATAGCATCATAACTTAGCATTAATCTATGGCGTAACACCTCATGGACAATACTGCGAACATCATCTGGGTCGACATAGTCTTTATTGTTTAACCAGGCATGGGCACGGGCGCATTTGTCTAAGGCAATGCTGGCTCGGGGACTTGAGCCTGTATTAATCCAAAGAGATAAGTGAGAGTTTGGATAACGTTCCGGGTGGCGAGTGGCCATGACAATAGCAACAATATAGTCAATGATGGCATCACTCATATAAAGCGCATTTACTTCATTTCTGGCAGTAAAAATATGCTTAGGATCGATGGATACAACGGGCTGATTTGAAGAAATTTCTTCGCTTCTGGCCAGCTTAATAATTTCAGCTTCCGAGACATCATCTGGATAGGTTAGATTGATTTTCATGATAAAGCGATCAATCTGTGCTTCAGGCAGTGGATAGGTACCTTCTTGTTCAATCGGGTTTTGTGTTGCCAAGACCATAAAAAGCTCTGGTAATTGATGGGTTTTGCCAGCAACCGTAATTTGCCTCTCTTCCATGGCTTCGAGCAAGGCAGCTTGTACCTTGGCAGGGGAGCGATTAACCTCGTCAGCCAATACTAAATTGTTAAATATCGGGCCAGGCTGAAATGTTAATACAGGCTTGCCGTCTACTTCTTGGTAAACTTCGGTTCCGGTAACGTCAGAAGGTAATAAGTCTGGGGTAAATTGTATTCGGCCTAGTTTAACAGACAACATTTGAGCCAGCGCTTTTATCGAGCGTGTTTTGGCGGTACCAGGTAGCCCTTCAAGCAACACATTACCATTGGTTAATAGTGCTAAAATCAGAGAGTCAACAACATGGTCCTGACCAATAACGGATGTTTGCAGCTGCTCTTTTAGTATTATTATCTGTTCATAACTCGGACTCATAAGTTATCCTTTGGCTTAATTTTTATTCTTATTATTAAGTTGTTGCTCCAGCTGTTTAATAATATTTTCTGGTGCAATTTGTCGTAATTTTTGCAGACATTGTTTTGCTTTGAATGATTTCTGCTTAATTTGCATTTCACATAAAGTGTACAAGTATTGCGGGCTATCGCTTATTTGAAAGGCTTTATCAATAGCAAGTTGGGCTTTTTCGGGCTGTATTTTTTCTAAACTTAAGCCGTAAACATAATGAAAGTTTGCATTTTCGGGTGAGGCTTCTGTGGCCCGTTTGAAAAATTCAATGGCTTTATCGGTTTGTTTTGCCCTGATATAGGCTAATGCTAAGTTATAGTGCAGTTGGCCGTTATCTGGTATTGCCTTTAGCCCTTGCTTTAATTCAGAAATAGCCGCCGTTTCTTTTTGCTGTCGGCGATATAACTCGGACAAGTTCAGGTACGTATTTGCAAAAAAAGGCTCTATGCGAATACCTTCTTTAAAGGCAGTTTCTGCGTAATCTAATTTTCCCTGACTCATGAATACGTAAGCTTTATTATTATGTGAAAAGCCTCGATCTTCATTAAAGGCCTGCACCTCCAAATATTCATCGAGGGCAGGCTGTAATGTTTGTTTCTGCTTAAGCGACAATCGTTGCCATAACGGCATTAACACGCGAGTAGCTTCGGTTCTGACTACAAGCGCTTTATCTACTAACAAAGGGGATATGATGCGCCATCGCTCGGCGCCTGCAATATTTTCTGCACCATTTATAGCACCCAATCGAATATTGGTGTTGGCACTTTTTACCGCCCGAGCAATGGCAATCAAGCTGTTGGTGTCTAATAATGTGTTCATGCGTAGCAGCGCTGATGCCCGAACGATTGGCGCATAATCATTACTTTGCGCTATTTGAGATAAAGCGGTTGATGCTTGGCTATAGCCTTGTTCGATAGCAGCAAACACTGGGGCAAAGGGTTTGACATTGGACTCTTCAGTTTGTGGATGCCACTGCTTGGTTATTTTTTCACTCCACTGACTGTTTTTGTCTTGATGGCAACTCAAACAAACATCCGGACTACCTAACTGTTGAGACTGGGCAGGGCGAGGAATATGCCAGCGATGATCCCGACGCCCGTCTATCTGCATAAAAATGGTTTCGGGCATATGACAATTGATACATTGTGCACCGGGAGAGTTTTCCTGATGGTGATGATGCTCTGAATTCTGGTATGTTTCTGCTTGATGACATTGCAAGCAAACCTGCTCTTTTGGCAGGGTTAATTTTGCCGAATGCGGATCATGACAATTACTGCATACCACGCCATTTTTATGCATTTCACTTTGTAAAAATGAGCCATAGACAAAGTTTTCATCGTATATTTGGCCATCTGGGTAATAAAGTTGTGGAGTCAGTAAACTGAGCATATAACGATCGCCAAACTCATTGCTTTTAACAGGATCTTCATCACTGATTTGTGTATGTCGGCTATGGCACTGGGCACACGTAAGTGTTTGTTGACTATGCTTGATTTTTTCCGGAGTCAGGGTGGTTCGATCAGGCTTGCTTACCCAGTTAGTGACTGACTTAGTTAAGTCTCGCTCAAAGCCGGAAAATTTTATTGTGTTATCCGGTTTTTTAAGCCAATTGATATGGTTGCTCGCGGGCCCGTGACAAGACTCACAACCTACATTTACTTCACTAAATGTAGTGTTATAGCTATTCGATTTAAGATCAAAATTCTTTTTGACATTAGTAGAATGACAATAGGCACACATATAATTCCAATTCTGTCCAGTATTGGTCCAAAAAAATTCCTGATGCTTTTGGGTGAACTGTGGATATAGGTGAAACCATCGTTGGCCGCCATCAGCCTTAGCACGAGAATCCCAAGCAAAAGGAATAAGCTGAACACGTCCGTCATCAAATTCAACCATGTATTGCTGTAATGGCTGGTAGCCAAAAGTATATTTTATTTGGTAGTCGTGAAACTGACCGTCCGGCCCTTCAATATTGACCCAATATTGTTCGTCTTTTTTGAAGAAACTATTTTGTTTGCTGTTGAATTCTAGTTCAGCATTGTTAAAATCAGCTAGTACTGCGTCTGGTTTTGCGTGCCGCATCGCCATATCATGATGCGAGCCTTGCCAAGCTTGGAATTGTTTTTCATGGCAGCTTTGACATTGCTCAGAGCCAAGGTAGTTATTTAAACTGCTCATTGACGTTGCATTCGTTGCTGAGATACATACAAGCATGCAAATAATATGAACAGTCCAGAATCCCAAGGTTCGGTATTTTATTGTATTAAATGGTAATTCAATCAAATGTGTACCTTGATTCTAATTGTGAACCCTTTAGTAAAGTATAAACCCAAATCGACAAAACTATTTTTCGCTCAATTAGGAATGAATAAAATAAATTTATTATCAGCATTGAATATTATTTTTTTGGTAAAAATGAATATTATTTGTTCCCTGAATCACTTCTACTTTACCTTGAGCACATAAATAATTAAGACTTGCCAAAGCTTCTCCATAAGCAAACATCAAATTGCTGTCATTTAACTTACCTTTAAAGAGTATAGGTAAAACGTCTGTAACGGTTCTTGGTTGTTGACAAAAATCATATAAGTTATTGATGTTTTTTTCCATCTCTTCAATCAACTTATTCAAGCGAACATTTCCACCGTTAAAAGGGAGTCCATGAGAAGGCAGCACTAAGGTTTTGTTATTAATTGTTTTATTAAGATAATGACAGGAAGATAAAAAATCAGCCATTGGATTGACATCTGGCCTTGTTGGCCAAACGCTTACATTTGATGAGATAGTGGGAAGTAATTGATCGCCGGAAATAAATAGGTTTAATTTTTCACAGAATAAACAGATATGCTCTGGAGAATGACCGGTACCTACATGCACTTGCCACAAATATTTTCCCAATGTAACGCAGTCTTCATGCTTCAATTGCTGATAAATACTTGGTACTGGGTAAATAAGGTCGCTGAAAATTTTAATATGCTTTAAATAACGTTGAGCTTCTTTATCACCTGCGCCAGCGAGTTGATAAAATTGCTCTATTTGGCTAAACGGTGCTTGTACCTTTTTGGCAAATAATTGATGATAAAATTCAAATTCACCTTTTGACATCAGTAATTGCGCGCTTTGCTGCTTAGATATCCAGCCGACAAGACCGATATGATCGGGGTGAGCATGGGTGCAAATAACCCGACCAATAGGTTTGTTCTTTAGTTGGCTCGAAATTATTTCCAACCAACTGTTTTTTGATGATGGAGTGTTTGGTCCTGTATCAATTAATGTCCAATCGCTATCTTCTTCGATAAGCCATAAATTGATGTGATCTAAACTGAAGGGCATTGCCAGACGCAGCCAATAAATACGAGGTGATATTTCCTGTATCACATTGAATTCAGGCTGTTTAGAAAAAGGGTAAGTGATATCTGTCATCTTATGATCCTGCCATAAAGGGCTTTGTTATTCGTTTCAATATAAATGCTATACCGTCGCGTTTAGCGTTGGCGCATTGGACTGCGCCCACTATTGATTTAGAATACTCAATAGTAGGTTTATTTTGTAATTTTACATTTTAGTCATATTGACGAGGTTTTAATTTCATTACCTTTTCAGTTATAGCCTCAACATTAAAACTGGCTGGATCTTGTCGGGGAGGGTACTTAATAAACGTTTTTAAGAATTGCTGAGAGACCAATATTGATTGATACAGATAAGGTAAACGCTCAAACATCCATCGACTATAGGCACCTGCTTCAAGTTGTGCACGTTCGAAAGGATCTTGACGCAAATTAAAAATAAGTGGTAATCGGAGTTGAGTATATGGTTTATGCCATACGTCGACGCCAGTGGCTTCTTGTATTGAGTACATGACTTTCCAATCACCCATGCGTATCGCTGAATATTCTCCGTCATCAGTAAAGTAGAAAAAGTTCTCTCTAGGTGAGGTAACTGATTTTCCAGACAGGTAATCAGTTAAGTCAAAACCATCTAAATGAACATTAAATTTGGTACCGTTAATCTGATGGCCATCTAGCAACTTATTTTTAATGTTAGGCTCGCCGGCAGCAGCAAGCAATGTAGGAAGCCAATCGTTGTGAGCGGCTAATTCATTAAATATAGAGCCTGGCTTAACCGTACTAGGCCAACGAACCATTGAAGGAACTCGAAAGCCTCCTTCCCATGTGGTGTTTTTCTCACCACGAAAGGGGATCATACCACCGTCAGGCCAAGTAAACATTTCTGCGCCATTATCAGTTGAGTATAAAACAATGGTATTACCAGCTATTTTTTTCTCATCTAAGAAGTCAAGTAATTGACCAACGTGACCATCGTGCTCTAACAAACCATCGCCATATAGCCCACCTCGTTTTGATAACCCCTGACTTTCTTCTTTCAAGTGAGTCCAAACATGCATACGGGTTGCCGTCCACCAGACAAAAAAGGGTTTGTCTTGTTTAACGGCTTTGTCCATAAACTTAATCGCAGCTGCCGTTATTTCGTCGTCAACTGTTTCCATACGTTTTTTAGTTAGAGGGCCTGTATCTTCAATTTTTCCATCGGCATATGAATGGATAACACCTCGGGGGCCAAATAACTTCTTAACTTGTGGGTTTTTGGGATAATCAGCAAGTTCTGGTTCTTCCTCTGCATTTAAATGATAAAGATTACCGAAAAATTCGTCGAAGCCATGCTCTGTTGGCAAAAACTCATCTTTATCGCCTAAATGATTTTTACCAAATTGACCCGTCATATAGCCCAGTGGTTTAAGGAGCTCGGCAATGGTAGGATCCTCTTTTCGAAGACCTTTATCTACACCTGGTAAGCCAACTTTGGTCAAGCCTGTACGCACGGGATGTTGACCGGTAATAAAAGCTGAGCGCCCAGCAGTACATGAATTTTCACCATAATAGTCGGTGAACATGCCGCCTTCTTTTGCTATTCGGTCAATGTTAGGTGTTTTATAACCCATCATGCCGTGACTATAGGCACTGACATTAGACATGCCGATATCATCACCCCATAGTACCAATATATTTGGTTTGTCGGCGCCATAAACAGATGAGGTTATAAGGAAGGTAAGTATTATTGCTGTTGATAAGCAGCATTTAAATACGCTTTTAGGTAAAATGTCCATAGCGTCTCCATATTTAGGGTAAAAAGCTCAGCAAATTAATTGTACTGAGCTACAGGCATATTAAATTATGCGTTTATTTTAATTGGATTAAACCTGACGATCCTGATCCTTCCAAAATGTTTCACGCACTTCTCTTTTAAGCACTTTTCCAACGGGAGATAAGGGTATTTTATCCCAGAATATCACTTCTTTAGGTGCTTTTATGCTCCCTAAAGTTTCTTTACATAGCACTCTTATTTTTTCCGGTTCAATGGTTTTGCCAGGTTTTAATTCAATGACTGCAGTAATTTGCTCACCCCATTTTTCATGTGGAGTACCAATTACCGTTGACACCATCACTTCGTCAATACCATTGATTAAATTTTCAATTTCGACCGGATAAACATTAAAACCACCTGATATAATCATGTCTTTTAGTCTATCAACGATAGTGATAAAACCACGTTCGTCTTTAATTCCAACGTCAGTAGTATGGTGCCAGCCAAATTTAGAAACTTCTGCAGTAGCTTCTGGGTTATTGTAATAGCAGTTCATTACTGAACCACAGCGAACAACAATTTCACCTTTTTCACCAGAAGGTAAAATATTTCCTTGTGGATCCATTATCTCTATATGGGCATGCTTAGTTGCACGGCCTGCTGAACGCAATACATCCATGTTTAAACTGCCGTCTTCGTTAATGTAGTCTTTTGGACTTTTAACAATAACAGGGAAAAGATTTTCTGTTTGGCCATATACTTCGTACATTACAGGCCCAAACACTGCTGTTGCTTCTGAATAACGCTCAGGTGAGACAGGGGATGCGCCTATGACTATTGCCTTTAAAGAAGAAGTATCAATGTCTTTAATACGAGGGTGAGCTAACAGCCCATAAAGTGCCGCTGGCGGTAAAAATATGGATTGTATTTTATGAATATCAATCGCTTCTATTACACTGTCTGGAATAAAGCCTGGTAACATGCGTAAACAACCGCCGGCTGCAATACAGCCCAAACCAAACATGCCTGCCGCGTGTGTCATGGGAGCAACAACTAAGTTTGTGTCATTTTCATCAACGGGTAACGACAGCATAATGTTTGATATGAAACATTCAAAGTTTTTATGGTTATGTACAACCCCTTTAGAAGGGCCGGTAGTTCCACCTGTAGCCATAACAATAGCCATCGCCATAGGGTCAACTTTTTCTGAAACGTACTCATCTGCAGCATCTACAACTAAGTCGTCCATAAAAGCTGATTCTTCAGTGCTCCTATCAAGGCATATAAAGTGTTTGATTGTCGGGCATTGTTGACGAACTTTAGCCACATTTTCATCTAAGCTGCTATCAAATATTAAGCAGTCAATTTCAAAAAAATTAAATAGTTCGATGTTGGTTTCTATGGCATTACCGGCGTTTACTGGAAACCAAACTAAGTCAGCCCTGTTTGTGCCTAATACTGATAAAAAAGCTTTTGCTTTATTAGGGCTATACACTGCAACTTTTTGCCCAGCTAGTAAACCACATTTTGTTCGTAGTGTGTTTGCAATTTTATGGACATAAGGCTTAGCCTCTTTATAGGTATAGCTGTCGTTGTCATCAATTAAGACAAGGTTATTAGGACAACGTGATGCTGCAGCATCAAAATAGTCTGAAAATCTCATGGTAATTACTCCTCCACTTCTAGTTTATAGGGCTTTTCGTAGGATCATTTCTATTACAGGCTCAGGTACTGGATATAAAATATAGAGTACGTCGTGTTTTACACTGGCAATAGCTTCCTTTAGATTAATTTCGGTTACACCAAATCGTTTTAAAGAGCCATCGAAGTCACAGGCTCGTTGAATCCCTCTTATATGGGCTACTACTTTAGCGAGTGTTTGCTCTGCATTTAGTCCTTTGCTATCAAGTGACAGAGCATCTGCCATTCGCTGTGCATTAGGTAGGTAAAAATCCGCCAGCGTTTCAATTACAACGGGTAGCATTATTCCGTTAGCATCACCGTGTGGTATATGAAAAGTGGCACCTAAGGCATGAGAAAAGTTGTGTACAGGAAATGCGGAGAAAGCGTTAACCACTGCGTTACAAGCCATAGTACTTGCTTGTAGTAACTTTGACCGACAATCGACATTTGTTGGTTCTTTTGCCACCTTGGGCATATTTTCATTTATGACTTTTGCTGCTGTTATGGCATGAGCATCTGAAAATAGGTTCGCTTTTGGTGTTGCAATGCTTTCTATTGCATGAGTTAAAGCATCAAACGCAGTGGCAACGGTAATTGACTTAGGTAAGCCAAGGGTCAACTTAGCATCTAGTACTGCCATGTCAGCATCTAAATAGGGGGCTAGTACTAATGACTTTATATTAAGTACTTGGTTGTGGATTACCGCTCCGTTTGTTACTTCAGCACCTGTACCTGCAGTGGTTGGGATGGCAATGTGCGGGATCATGCTCGGCTTTGCCTCTGGCCAAGTTTCCAATTTTAGGCCTAATTTTAAAATATCACAAATGTCAGTTAAGTGATGGTGTAAGCAATATTTTAACCCTTTAGCAGCATCTAAAACACTACCCCCACCTAATGCTAAAATACTATCGGCGGCTACAGAGCGAGCATAGGCAACTAAGTCGTTGATTGATTCTGAGCCAGCGTCGGGAGTGACTTTGGCATATACTCCCACTAATTGCATATCTGGCCCATTATTTAAAGTAAAGACGTCTTTCACTCGATTAACTAATCCAGCTTTTTCCAAGCCTTCATCGCTAACAAGTAATACTCTTTTTCCGCCTAACCCGCGAAATAGACTTGGCACTTTGATGATACTGTCTGCACCGCTATGAACAACGGTACGCATGTTATAAGTAAAATATCCTGAAGTTGACATGATGAGTCTCTCTTATTTTATGATTACTGTTGCGGTGAAGTATGTAGTAAAGACCACATCATTTTATTACGTGGATCACGTTCAAGTGATACGCCAATCGTCTTGGTTTGCATAAAAGCTTGTAAGCCAGCGATACCAAATTCACGACCTATACCACTATTCTTGTAACCACCAAAAGGTGCATCTGAGCGCAGCATGTGCCAGTCGTTTATCCAGATTGATCCTGCTTGTAATTGCTTGGCAATTTTTTGAGCATGAACTAAATCATCACTCCATACTCCTGCCGATAAGCCATATGAGGTTTCATTGGCAATTTCAATCGCCTGTTGTTCATCACTAAATTTAATTACACTAAGCACTGGGCCAAATATTTCTTGCTGAGCAATGTCCATATCATTTTTAACATCTGTGATTATGGTTGGTTGAACATAATACCCCCCCTCAAATCCCTTGGGCTTAATCGGCTCACCACCACAAACAAAAGTTAAACCTTGTTGCTTGGCTCCGTCAATATACCCCATGATGCGGTCGTATTGATTTTTATTGGCAATCGGGCCATAAGATGTTGCTGGATCTAACGGGTTACCTACCACTAAGGTGTCACATACTGCTGCAAGTTTTTCCATTAATTGATCATGAATGGCTTCGTGAACTAAAATGCGTGTACCAGATTCACACGCTTGGCCTGAATTAAATAAGCCGCCAAAGGTTATACCATATGCTGCAAGGTCGAGATCTGCATCTTTCATAACTATTGCTGGGCCTTTGCCACCCAACTCCAAACCCACAAGTTTGCAACTTTCAGTAGCCATTTTTTGAATATGTTTGCCAACACAGGTAGAGCCAGTAAAAGATACTTTTCCAACGTCTGGGTGAGTAGTAAGCGCTTCACCTACACTAGCACCGTCACCATTTACTACATTTAGAACACCTTTAGGTAAAACGTCTGACAGTAGTTGCACCAAATGAGTTGTGCTTGCTGGTGTATATTCAGAAGGTTTAATTACAACGGTGTTTCCTGCGGCAAGGGCTGGTATTATTTTTGCTACAGCAATAAAAATAGGAAAGTTCCAAGGCGTAATTAATGCACAGACACCGATGGGTTCTTGCCAAACTTGTGCGTGACCCGCTTCAGGTAGAGGCTTAGTGGGTAAATCAACTATATTATTAGTCGTTTTTATTAAATCAGCATAGTAGCCGATTAAATCGATTACAATAGGGATGTCCATACCAGCTGCACGGCGGATGGTACCGCCAGAATCTCGTGATTCGATAAACATTAACTCTTCAGCATGAGCCCCAATCACCTGACCACATTTGAATAACAAGTCTCCACGGTCATTGTTACTCATTTCACGCCATGAAGGTTGATTAAATGCCCGCTTTGCTGCAGCTACTGCAGCATCGACATCACCCTTGTCCCCCATAGACATGGTTGCATAAACTTCACCATTTGCTGGGTTGATTACGTCAATTGATTCAGGCGTATGCCCTAAATAATCTTGCCCATCGATAAAATGGCCATAATGGAGTTCTTGTTGTAAAGACATAGCTTCCACCTCTGTTTTAGTAATTAATATTTGTATGTAATTTAAACAACCGCCATAGCCTTAAGTTTAGCGTATTGTTCATCAGATAAGTTCAACTGAGCTAAAATCTGCTCTGTATGTTCACCAAATTTTGGTATTTTCCCTACTTGTGATGGCGTCTTATTCAATTTCGGTGCTGGTGCAGGTTGAATTAAATCATTCTCGACGACAAAATTATGTCGAGCCACATTATGTGGATGTTCAACCGCTTCTTTGAGCGACATTACTGGGGCATAACATGCATCAGTACCTTCAAAAATATTATTCCAATGCACTTGTGGTTGAGATTTAAAGTATTTCGTTAATTTGGTTATTGCTAAAGGCCATAATGATTTATCGTATTGCATTGAAAAATTAAGATCATCAGCAAATCCAGCAAGCGTAATAAATTCTTTGTAAAAATTAGGCTCTAGAGCCTGAACCGTTATATATTTATCATCAGCACATTGGTAGGTATTAGCCCAAGGAGAGGCACCAGTTAAAAAATCACCGCCACGTTGTTCTCCGACTAAGCCATTGGCATACAAACTGGTTAGTAAAGTCTGCATGTACACATTGCCATCGCAAATTGCAGCGTCTATCACTTGTCCTTCACCGGTGCTAAGTACATGAATATAGGCAGCTAGCATGCCCATGACTAAATGCAACGAACCGCCGCCAACATCACCAATAATAGTGGCAGGAGGGAATGGTTTATCGTTAGCAAAACCGCTGTAAGCTAATACACCAGAAATGGAGGCATAATTTATGTCGTGGCCTGCGGCTTGAGCTAAGGGGCCATGCTGTCCCCAACCAGTCATTCGACCATAGATCATTTTTTTATTACGTGCTAAACACACTTCTGGTCCCAAACCTAAGCGCTCTATTACGCCAGGACGAAAACCTTCAATAAACATATCGGCTTGTTCAACGAGTGATAACACTAGTTGGATTGCTTCTGGTTGTTTTAAATCAAGAGCAATTGATTGTTTTCCTCGTTTAAAAAACTCTGTTTTGTTTGAGTTAAAAAGGCCAGCAGCATTTGGGTTATCGGTTTTACGTTCAATTAAAATCACTTCAGCACCCAAGTCTGCTAGCATCATGCTAGCGATAGGTCCTGGACCTATGCCGGCTATTTCTATTACTTTAATACCTTGCAATGCACTCATAATCTTTAACCTATTATTTTTTTAAAAGTCTGAAATTTACTTTTTTTAAATTCAGCTTAAACATTGCTACTAATTACCAATAAATACAGGTTTGCGTTTTTCTGAAAATGCCGCTAACCCTTCTTGAATGTCAGCAGATAAGAAATGTTCACGTAATTCGAGGAGTTCAGAATCTAGCGCTGATTGTCGAGTTTGATCCTGCGCTTGATTCGCTATTTTTTTCATACGTTGCAGCACTAATGGGCTTTTTTCTGCTAGGTCGTCACAAAGTTCTTGAACACGAGAGTACAGTTGCTCATGCTCTACAATTTCGTTAACCAGTCCGTATTGCTTCATGTCGCTTGCAGGTAATGATTTTCCGGTAAATAATAAATATTTAGCGACGTTGACAGGTACTAATTTAGGCAATATTGCCGCGCCACCAGCACCGGGGAATACACCAAAATTTGAGTGGGCGTCACCCAATGTTGCCTTATTTGATGCAATGACAATGTCACAACACATAGTAAGTTCTAAACCGCCAGCCATGGTCATGCCGTTTATTGCGGCTATTACGGGTTTCGAGCAGTTGCGTAGGGCCCCAAAACTAGTACGGCATTGCATTAAAAAATCTTTTTCACCTGGCTCTGCTTTTTCAAGTACTTGCTTTAAATCAGCTCCTGCACAAAAAGCAGGGCAGTCGGTAGCTGCGAGTACTACAACGCGAATGTTATCGTCTTGTTCAAAATCGGTTAAAGCGATTGCTAATTCTTCCAAAATAGTGCGTGTGAGTGAGTTAAACGCCTTTGGTCGATTAAGTATTAACCAGCCTGCTTGACCTTTCTTTTCTACTAATAATTCTGACATGTTGTTCTCCTCTTAGCGTGCCTGCATGACTGTTGCAGCATCAAGACGTAAACAACGACCATTTACATAGGCATTTTCCGCAAGATAAGCACATGTGTGGGCAAATTCTGCCATGTCACCCATACGTTGTGGGGCTTGGCACATAGCAGTGAGTGCGACTTGTACTTTCTCGTCTAGTGATTTAATCATAGGTGTGCCAAATAGGCCTGGAGCGATAGAATTGACGCGAATACCATACTTACCTAATTCACGAGCAGCGGGTATATTCATGCCATTTACTCCTGCTTTAGAACTAGAATAAGCTGATTGGCCAATTTGACCTTCAAAGGCAGCACCAGAAGAAATGTTGATAACAACACCTCGCTCACCTTTTTCATCGGGTTCGTTTTTCGCCATTTGCTCGGCACATTTTGCCATGACATTAAATACGCCATTAAGGTTTACGTTAAGTACCATGGCGTATTTTTTAAGGCTGCTTGCTTTGCCTTCCTTATCCAAAATTTTACATGGCAATGGCACACCTGCGGCGTTAATGTTTACATGGATAGCATCAAATTTAGCCACGATATCGGCAACGGCTGCATCGATACTTTTTTCGCTGGTGACATCGGTTTGACAAAATATTGCATTATTTTCACCGAGCAATGTTATAACTTCGGCACCGGCTTCAGCGTTTAAATCTAATAAAGCTACTTTCGCACCTTTTTCAGTCACCATATATTCTGCCGTTGCACGGCCTAAACCAGATGCACCACCTGTGATCACGACAACTTTATTTTGTAAATTCATTTATATATTCTCTTCGATATTTGTTAAAGTAAGAGTAAAACTCTAGCCTTTTTTAATGTTAATCAATTATCTAAAGGCTTGAACCCCTGTCAGCATACGTGCAATCAGTAGCTTCTGAATTTCAGTCGTGCCATCAGGAATAGGGCCAATAATGGCTTCACGAGCTAAACGTTCCACAACAAACTCTTTAGTAACACCGTTACCGCCATGTATTTGCACCGCTTGACGTGTGGTGTTAACACCAATTTCCGTGCCGTACCATTTGGCCATTGAACACTCTACGTCACAACGAATACCTTTATCGATCATATCGCCGGCACGCAATGTTAATAGCCTTGCTGCATCGATTTGGGTTGCCATAGTGGCAATTTTTTCAGCAATTAATTGATGTCCAGCTATTTGTTTACCGTGTTGAGTACGCTCTTGTGAATATTTAATTGACTCTTCTAATGCTCGACGACCCAATGAGTAACCCCACGCTGCCATATGACAACGAGCGCGTTCAAAAGTTACCAGTGTGTTTTTTAAACCATCGCCAATACTTCCCACGGTGTTAGCGATAGGCACACGCACATCTGCCAGAAAAATTTGCGAAGTAGACTGGCTGTTGAGCGCCATTTTAGGAATGCCACGTACCTCCATTCCCGGTGTTCCTGCAGGGATCGCTATATGGGTCAATTCCCCTTCACCTGTTTTACAGGTACAAACGAATAGATCCATGTGTTCACCATTGGAAATCCAGGTTTTCTCACCATTAAGTACCCAATCATTGCCGTCTCGTACCGCACGTGTTTTCACAGCTGCAACGTCGGAGCCAACATCTGGCTCAGATATACCAACGGCGATAAATTTTTCGCCACTCAATAATCCAGGAACATATTCATCACGAATATGTTCGGGAGCGTTATTAATCAACAAATCGGCACCGACTACATTAATGAGGGCTGGCATAGCCAAATCTAAGGAAACGACAGCAACTTCTTCCCATAACAATAAATGTGTTACCCAATCCATGCCTAGGCCGCCAAACTCTTCAGGGTGTGGCGCACAAACCAAACCGAATTCGGCTAAACTTTGGTGCCAGCCTTGCAGCTGTTCTTTGCTGAAATGACCTTCACCATGTGCTTCAAGCTGTGGCTTGATTTCTTTGTTAAGAAATTTACGCAGGCCTTCGGTAGCCATTTTTTGTTCTTCTGTCATTAAAAAGCTCACTGTCTTCTCCTCAATTTTATTTTTTATTTAGTTCCGTACTTATTTTGCGAGTATATTGACTGCTACGGCACCTTCTTCTATACCAACTAGACCACCACTGTTTTCATGAACAGCGTGTCTTGCTCCTTCAACTTGACGGACACCAGCTTCACCGCGTAATTGAGTGACCAACTCGTGAAGTTGACCTAAACCGGTAGCACCTAACGGATGTCCCTTAGATTCAAGACCACCAGACGTGTTGATTGGTATACGTCCACCAATGCTAAAGTCACCTCGCTCAGCTGCTGGACCTGCTTCACCGAAAGGCACTAGTCCAAGATTTTCTGCATGCAGTATTTCACCCATAGCTGTTGCATCGTGTACTTCCGAGACATCCATATCTTGAGGACCAACGCCTGCTTGCTCATAGGCTTCCATTGCACATAAATGAGCGCAATGTAACTCAGGATTTGAATAAGAGCGATCAGTTGCACTTCGAGTAACTGTCGCTAACACTTTGATGGCGCGATTTTTGTCAGAGCCAATGCGTTTAAGCCCATCTTCGTTACAAACGATTACTGCAGCTGCACCATCAGAAATTGGCGCACACATGGGTAATGTCAGTGGGTAAGTAATAGGTGGCGCATTCAATACTTCTTCAATCGAATAGGCTTGTTGAAATTGAGACAGAGGATTGTGCGTAGAATGTTGGTGGTTTTTTGCTGAAACAGCCGCTATTTGGCGTTGAGTGGTACCATACTTATGCATATGAGCACGAGCAAATGCGGCATATACAGACATAAATACGCTATAAGGACGGTCAGACTCATGACCTTCTGGCACAACAAAATCTTTTGCAGGAGCTAACAACCTTGCTAAATTTGCATCGGGTTCAGATAAATCCCAAGCGCCGTCAAAAACAGAAAACATTCTTGCTTTATCAGTAATGTTCATTTTTTCAGCGCCAATGGCTAATGCCACATCACAGCTTCCCGCTTTTAACATTTGAACAGCGAGATGAAAACCAGAAGAGCCAGCGGTACAGCCATTCTCAACATTAAATACAGGAATGCCTTGTATACCAATTTTGCTTAGATAGACTTGACCAGGGATAAAGGTTTGTCCTTGAAGATGACCTTGAGTGGTTCCTGAATAAAAAGCGGTACCGATATCTGATTTTTCACAACCAGCATCTTTTATCGCTGCGTCTAATGCTTCATCACATAGACTTTCCATACTGCGTTCGATATGACGACCAAATGGTGTCATTCCGACACCGACTATATATATATTTGACATTCCAAGTGACCCTTAATTTTGACTTGCTAAAAGGCTAGCATCTCAATTTAAATAATCTCATGGGGTAATGTGTCAATGGATTCGATAGTTTGGCTTAAAATTACAACTATAAAGTGTCAATTTTACGGTCTGAAGTTTATAAACTAATGAACTGAGCATATTTAAATAATCACTCGTTGTTTTAAATTAGGAGTGCTTATTGGTTATCACAGTTCTATTTTGTAGATTATTTTGAGATAAATAAAAGAAGTACAAGATGATTGCTGCTAATTTAAGAAATTTCTTGAAGCTGGAATAATTACCAATTTTTCTTATAGTAAACAAACCGTGAACACTCGAAACTGCTCGTGCTATTAGACTATTTAGCTTTAGATCAGTTGATGTCTTTGTGAAAAACCATTCAAAATCCTACATGTAAAATTGGGCCTTAATTGTTCACATGATGGCCTATATTAACACTATTGTATTTATCAATATTTGCTAACTTGTAATGACAATAATTATAAATTGTAACTAATTTTTTAGTCCAATATAACGAATTTAAAGTAGGTAATACATTATGAACATTAAAGATTTTCCAAAAACACCAATCGCCAAGGTATTGTGCATAGTGTTGGGATCGACTTCATTTGCCAGTTTAGCTCAAGAAGAAGCAAAGGATGTTAAGGCAAAAGGTTCTGCACTTGAAATTATTGAAGTAACGGCACGTAAGCGTATTGAATCTGTGCAGACCGTGCCAAGTAGCATAAGTGCTGTTACCGGTGAGAACATTCAAGCTATGGGGGTGCACACTGTTGAAGACTTATCTAAATACGTACCTGGTTTGGAACAGCCGCAACTGGCTAACCACAGTCGACTCTCACTGCGTGGTGTATCGTCAGGCGATAACCAGTCATTTGAGCAATCTGTCGGCACCTACGTAGATGGCGTGTACCGTGGACGAATGAATCAGCAACGCGCTGGTTTCTTTGATATGCAACGTGTCGAAGTACTGAAAGGACCGCAACTTACATTGTACGGTAATAGCTCGATTGGTGGTGCCTTAAGTATGATCACTAATCGACCTGATGTCGGTGATGATCTAAATGGCGAATTCACGGTTAAGTATGAAACTGAGTATGAAGAAGCTCAGATCTTGGGTGGGCTCAATATCCCGGTAACGGATGAGTTTGCTCTGCGTATTGCTGGTAAGTGGCGTGATCAGAACAAAGGTGCGGCGTTTAATAACTACACGGGGAAAGATGAACCCTACTTCAAAGATTATGCTTTTCGCATCGGCGCAGTGTGGCAGCCACGGGATGATCTGAGCCTATACTTACGTCATGAGCAAGCTACATTTGAGAAGTTCGGTGAGTCACTGGCCATTTATCGTCATGTTAATCCGGATTTCACTGACGTTGAAAACTCGCCATTGGCGCCATTTGGAATTGGCACTGGCGAAATGAATACGGGTAATGACGATTCCATTTTCAATAACGGTCCGTCAGGGAATAAAAATGAAAGTGATGAAACCATGCTAGAGGTTGTATGGTCTATCAGTGATAATACGACTATTACCTCTATTACAGCTCAAAGTGGTTATGACTATTTTCATACCTTAGATATTGATATGACACCCGAAGATATCATGTCATCTAATGTTCCAGAAGATTATGAACAGTTTTCGCAAGAGCTTCGCTTTGATATGATAGTTAATGAGCAAATTAATTTGATGGGTGGGCTCTACTATCAAGATGCTGATTTCAATACCGGCTTTGACGTTGATTTTCATTTAACTCAACTAGGTGTGCCAAACTTTACTCGTTCAAATTATCTTGAACAAAAAACAGAACAAAGCGCGATTTTTGCTCAAGTAGACTATCAGGCAACAGACAAACTTTCATTGACCTTAGGTGTGCGGTATAGCGATATCGAAAAAACCGCTACACAAGGGTTAACTCTTCTTAATATCGATGGAACGGTAGATACTCGTCCTGCTTTCCCTGATGGTCACCCTTATGCGGGCTTGACTCCAGCTTTGCTGAGTTATTGGGGCGCTTTGAAATCGGTAGGTGCGCCGCATGAGTTTGAGAACATGAAGCGCGAAGAAAGTCACACTATGGTACAAGCCAGCGCAAGTTACTTCTTCACAGATACCTTTATGGGCTATGTTAATTTTGCTGACGGTGCCAAGGCTGGTGGTTTCGATACTCTGTATGAAGGTCCTTCATCTGCATCACCGCTGGGTACTTCGCCTGGTCCAAGTGCCGGGACACCGGAAGATACCCAATTTGAAGATGAACAGGTTACCGCGTACGAAATCGGCTTTAAGTCTGACTGGGATGATATGCGTTTGAATGTTGCAGTGTTCTATGGCACTTATGATGACTTGCAGACCTCCATTTTCAATGGTTCCATCGGATTCAACGTTGGTAATGCGGGTAAGACTATACAAAAAGGTATTGATGTAGAGTTTATTTGGCAAGCTACCGATGACCTAAGCATTACAGCCAATGCTGAGTATTTAGATTTTTACTATGACAAGTTTGAGGGCGCTGCCTGTAGTTTAACTGAAGTATACAAAGGTGAAGCGGACGAAAACGGCCAGTGTGATTGGTCTGGAGACAATCTGGCTTGGGTGCCAGAGTTTACAGCGGTTGTGGCAGCAGAGCATCTGACTGAAGTTATGGATAACTATGAAGTGTCGAATATGCTAAGCGTGAGTTACAAGTCTGAACATACCATTGACTCTAGTAACGAACAGGGTTTGATGCAAGATGGTTATGCTCTAGTTGATTATCGTTTAAAAGTGACTCCTATGGACAGTAGCTGGCACGTAGCACTGACGGTCAATAACCTCTTTGATGAAGATTATGAGATCTACCTCACTAAGATCCCACTAATCGCGGGGGCGTACAGCAACGGCGTGCATCAAAATGCTCGTAGGATTAACCTTGAGTTTGGTTACAGTTTTTAACTAACAAAAGCCTGCTTGTGTAAAACAAACAGGCTTTTTTTAATCTTATGTTGTTTTTTGTGCTGAGTTAAATTCACTTGAAAATGACTGACCAGTGCATGCACTGGTTAAGATTAAAACCGATACAGATTATATCAGCGTTAAATCAAGGCTCTCATCAGTGAAGAAAACTACTTTTTTTAACGTATAAATAAGGTGCGCACGATTGGCGTAAAATTGTGTTGTGCGACCCTTGAAATAGTTATTGTCTCTTTTAATTAAATAATGTGCCACAATGAATATTAAATTAACTAATAATTCTGATTTGTTTATGGAAAAAGAGATCACTATGCCTTTTCAAACGCTAGTGGAGTTTGAAAAAATAGCGGCCTGTCATGACATACCCGTGCAAACACTGGATAGTCACATTGGTTTGAAAAAAAAAGAGCGAGAACAGCGCTCAAGGTTACCTTTAAAGTATTTGGAAGATGCGTTCTTTTTTTTGTATGATCAAACTAATGATGAACTACTGCATACCGCGACATCACCATTAGCTAAGGGCACAACCTTATTTGCATGCAAATTGGGTTGCCACGCTAAAAACTTGCTGAGTGCATTGACCACTATTGAAGAATTTTACAACTTTACCCTTGGGCCATTAAAACTTCAATTAAAACGAAGAGGGGGAAAAGCGACATTATGTATTTATATCGATTTTATCCCGACTATAAAGCAGGGGATTATCGCTGAAATTTATATCATGGTCTTTTACCGACTAGTTTGTATGTTAATTAATAAACGTATCCATATTTACAAAACATTTGTACCCCATGGCAAACCTTCTTATGGCGAAGAATACAAACTGCTTTATAACAACAAATTAGTTTATAATTCTGATTTCTTAGGCTTTGAATTTGATGAACTTCATCTACACTCATCGATAAATGCAAAATATGATCAGGTTGCACATTATTTTCAAAACCCAATGCAACTTATTAAGCTGCATTTAGCAGACAATGTCACTTATGCGGGTAAGGTGCAACATCTGTTTATGTCAATGTCAATGTCAATGAATGAGCTGCCAAATAAAGAAGAAGTAGCAAAAAAACTCAATCTTTCAACACGTACGCTACATAGAAAACTGATTTTTGAAGGTACCAGCTTTCAACAGCTTAAAGATGACTACCGTTATAAGTTAGCTGCTCATTATTTAACCACAACAAAATTAACAGTAGAAGAAATTGCCTACAAGCTTAACCTGTGTGATGCTTCATCTTTTATTCATAGTTTTCACAAGTGGTCAGGTAAAAATCCACAGAGTTACCGTCAGGAAAATAGTAAGTAACTCCCAGTATTGGGATTAGAAAATACTGATAGTTACAAAAGTTGCCACCTTCATGTGTGCAACATTAGGTTGTATTCGTAAATCAACAGTTGACTAAAGAAAAACAGTTTTAATTTGTATATCTCGTTTTGGGGGCGATATTCGTACAAAATGAGTGCATGTCTACAGTTGTAGTATTGACTATTATGTAGACAATTGAAGTTATATCGGGGCACAAACCGAGATAGGATTTCTGGCTTAGTTCTTGACTGCTCGGCTTATGAGGTCGCTATCATCAGTGAAGTCATACCTTTAGGTGGCGTTAAAGAGTCAGGCCTCAGCAGAGAAGGTTCTCAATATGGAGTTGATGATTATCTTGAACTAAAATGTATTTATATTGAGGATTTATAATTAACTTCTGGGCTGTTTAAGCGCTGACTAGGGTATTTCTTTCTACTTGGGGTTCTAGGGATTTTCCCCTCTAAAGTAACATAAATCGCCACAACCCTCGCAGTTAATGGCTTGTGGAGCTGGGTTACCTTTCATTTTAGACTTCATTTTCAACAATAGGCCTAGTTATTTCCTGTAAATCAGGTAGTTTGCGGTTACTAGCGAACTGATAAGTGCCGCTCAGATTAATGTTCTGCCATGCAACGGGTGATACTTGTCGAGTTATTGCTGCTTTTTCCTCGTCACCAACTTCTTCAAAGTGCAGTAATAGATGACTTAGGATCATCGAGTTAAAGTAGATAATAGCATTTGCCGTCAAACGGGCACACTCGTTCCAGACGACTATTTCTGATTCGTTTTTTCCACGGAACTGGTCACGATTGACCGATGCAATAGCTCGCCTGAGGAAATGCCAGGCTTCGCCTCGGTTCAGTGCTCGTTGAACATATTGGCGCAGACTTGCATCATCAATATAATCAAGTAAATATTGGGCTTTGATGAGCCTATTATATTCCGTTAATGCTTGTAATATAGGGTGTCTAGATGGATAACCAGATAATTTGCGTACTAGCAATGCCTGTGTTGTGCGTTTTTCTTGAAGGGATAACACAATACGCTGAATATCCTGCCAGCCTTCTTCAATCACATTCATTTTTATCGGCTTTTTCAGCGCCAGATGCGTGTTTCCGTCGTCGCTTTCAGTTACGTTAAATAGGTCATTGATCACACTGGTGAACTGAGCATACCTAGGCGCAAAACTATAACCGCATAAATCCAATAAGGCATAATTAACATGATTAACACCATGGGTGTCGGTTGAGAGGACATCTGGCTTAAGATCACTAGTATTAGATTGTAGTAAGTCGTAAATATAATGGGACTCATGCTCATTAGATCCTATGATACGGGCATTTAACGCACTATGATTGGCAACTAACGTCATGGCCGTAATACCTTTGTTGGTGCCGAAGTATTTCGAGGAGTAGCGAGTTTTAAAAGTCTCAAGGTGAGTTTCAAATTTTTGCCCATCGGTACTGGCGTGCAGGACGTCTTCTTGGATGTGATAGTGGCGGAAAATAGGGAGTGCCGCTACTGCGTTATTGATGATATCACTAGCCTCTTGCAAGGTTTCAGGCCTAATATAATTAGCTTGTATAGTGCTTAGATGCTCATAACTGCGATCAGATATTTGTGCCATCCCATATACGCCGCGATGTGTCGCATTCGCAATTAGAATAGCCAATAAATCATCCTGATTGGCGCCTACTTGTTTTTGTATTGGCAGCACGTGTGCGAAGCATTGCATAAAGTTGGTTTCTTGTTCAACATAACGCAACACATCAGCAATACTGACGGGGATCATTTGTTTAAAGAAAGGGTTGTTGACAAGTGATTGGGAGCCTTTAACTGGCAGTCGCCATCGTGTGCCACTTCGGCTCTTCATGATCACATTGCGGTTATCACCATTATCAATGTGACGAGCAACATCTTCTAGGGATGTTGTTAAGCGTATTTGTTTTACTTGCAGTAGCTTCTGAATCGGCTGCTTTAGCTTTTCCAATGTTGATGATGCCAATAGATCAGGCTGTATTGACGATGCAATTAAGTCGTCTTCTAGCGCACGATATTTAGTGACGTTTGATAAGTAAATTCGACCATTAAGCCGAGAAGCCAGTTGACGGTAAAGCAACCATTCGTATCGCTGTGGATGAACAACATCCTTGTTAATTAACCATGGACGATGTTTTTGTTGGATAAGTGTACTATCCATTGTTTGCAATGTATTACCTGCTAATAGTTCTGTTTTTGTGGTTTTGAGCTGGGTCACTAATGCTTCTGAGCCTTTACCTGCTTGGCATTCAAGACATAGAAACACGGGCCTTAATAACTGCTCAATTAACCCGTTTTGATCATCATAATATTGCCATTGATATTCTTCTACCGTGCGTTTTTGCTTTTTTAAGTACAGGCATAGCGTTTCTATATCTTGGTTATTCATTACACTTAATGCTTGTTGCCTAACCGTTGCAAATGGTTGATTATCGTCGATACTGTCATCAACAAACAGATGCAGTAATTCTGCGGCTTTGGTGACATTGTCTGCAGCTGACCTCCATGAGTCAAACACTGCCTGTTGGGCAAACGCATGCGCAGCTTCTTGTTGTTTACGGATATGATGAATAAACCCATCAGCCAATCGCTCTAGGCTTTGCCGTATGCGTTGAGTCAGAAAACACAGCAACCATAGGTGTTGCTGTGGACGCTTAAAGCGTTTTAGTTTACTGCCATAATAATCCACCATTTCACCGAAGTGTTGTTGGTTTTTAGACGATAAGGCTAAGCCCTTAACAGCATTATCAATCTGTCTTGTATAAGGCTGTAACTGATGATACACCGTCAGTTCTTTTTTTAGCTCTGTCACCATAACGCTTTTTGCACCGGCTCGAAGCTGGCTTAAGGAGAGCCCATCTTTGTCATCGATAATAGTATTTAGAAATCCGTGTAGTTCAGATGAAACATGAATACGAAGCTTATTATTTAACGCCTTCTTGACCTGTTGGATAACACGACTGATAAGCTTTTGTAAGACAGTATATTTAGGGATGGCAATTCTATGCGTTGCTAGATATTCAGCGGCTGCATCGAATAGATAACGAGGCTCAAGCCAAGCTTTGCCGACCATAACAAGATGTTCGTACAGCGGCGCAAAGTGCAGACTTTCGTCCCATTTCTGATAGTTTAATAACCTCAGTATTCTTTGATATATACGGTCACGCTGCATCTTATTAATGCTGAAAGGCCTGATCCCTTTGCCTCCTTGAACTTGCGTTGAAATAAACTGCATATCGTCAAAGATGAGGTTAAAGCTAGGTGAAAGAATCACAGGCTTAGACTTAAAATACCCTAATAACGCAATGAAATAGCATCGGTGGTTCCTTAGGCGAATACTTTTCAACTCTGTTAACTCGATCTCGTTTGGCGTAAAATACAATCGTTGTTGTTCAAGTGATAATAGCGGCGGAGAATATAGATCAAGCTGCTCAGCTTTGGTAAGAATTGATAGTTCGTTTTTTATAGCCATAGGAATTAAATTAAGTTTAAGGGGTTGTTAACCTCATAATTTGCCATACTTTGGAGAAGTAACCCACCTTTGTATGCCTTTAAATATGGTGAGTATGGCGATTTATGTTACTTTAGAGGGGAAAATCCCTAGAACCCC
>SWCC01004026.1_pt1 | contig 25479 bp, 20 predicted proteins | sample 4692971 | NCBI WGS metagenome assembly SWCC01 (sample SAMN10267277, study PRJNA491770) | bioreactor metagenome | isolation source: DHS bioreactor inoculated with subseafloor sediment | place: Japan: off Shimokita Peninsula | collected 2006-08 | reverse complement strand
AACAGGTATTTATTGACACATATCAGTATTTTGACAAGGAAGTGATTTTAGAAATCATCGATATTTTTATTGATGAATGCCCTGACAGGTTAACAACCCTGGAACAAAACATCAGAGAAGCCAATTTTGACAAGCTTAGGTTTAATGCCCACAGTTTAAAAGGTGTTGTAGCTAATTTTTCGGCACCACTTGCCTTTGAGAAGGTTAAACAACTGGAGAAAACAGCATCAGACCTGGTTGACACTAGCGGGAAAGAATTTAATCAGGAGGAATTACTGAGCAACCTGGCAACCATCAAAGATATGGTATTCGGGATGATGGATGACCTGAAACTAATAAAAGAGGATTATTAACGTATGTTTTTCAACGTCAGTTATTTGTTAACAAATCCAAATTATCGTATAGACCCCATAACAAAAGATAAGATTTCCTTTACTTATCCAGGCGGTTTAATCCTTTGATGGCTTTATCATCATTCACTTTCATCCGAAGAATCTGCTCGTACCCCGACCTTGCATTTTTCTTATCCCCCAACATTTCATATGCCAATGCCCTGTTATACAGCGCATCAACATTCTCTTTATCAAGTTCAATAACTTGGTCAAACGATTCTATCGCCCTGAGGTAATCTTCCTTAAACACAAGAAAAATAAACCCTTTATTGTAATGTGCCAGTAAATAATCGGGTTTCATGATGAGGATTTCCTCATAAACACTCAGGGCTTTGTCCGGGTCGCCATTTTCCTGGTAGAACATGCCCAATACATATAAAGCTTCGGGATTATCCGGCCTTAAGGAAGCTGCATTTCGAAGGTAGTCAATCGACAGTTTATCTTTTTTTATGGAGTAAATGATTCCAAGCTGTTTCAGCGCATCATAATGGTCTTGCTTTCGTACAACGGCCAATTGGTAATTTTCAATAGCCTTTGTCGTATCTCCCATCTCCTCATGGGCCAGTCCACTGATAAAAAAGGCCTCAGCATTGGCCGGATCTTTCTTCAATGCCTCTCTTAAAGAATTAAAAGTCTGTTTGTAATCGCTCATGGTTAAGTACAGGCGCGCTATCATTACATTATATTTGGCCTCACCCGGGGCAATTTCAGTCGCTTTTTTCAAGGCATCAAGGGCGCGCTGCATTTTGCCGTCGTACATATAAACTTGTGACAATGATGCATATACCTCCGGATTATTTTCATCCAGGCCGAGTGCAAAGTTCACATCTCCCAGCGCTTCGTTGGGCTGCAATGCTCGTGCAAAATATACCGCCCTTTCCAGGTAAGGCGTCACCTCCTTGGGATTTTGCGCTACGTTGGCATTCAGGCGCGAAAGCTCATCGGCAGCAGAATCAACAACTTTATTTTCAGGATTTTGAGATACATTTTTATCCTTCTGAACACAACTACCTATGAAAGAAAGAATCAATAATACAGCAAAAAAATTATAAACAACATTCAACTTAACGGATGGTCTCATGGTGGAAAAAGCATTTAAAAAGAGGACAAAGGTATATAAAAACAGCTCTTACCAAATGGCAAGAGCTGCACTAAGAAATAAATCACATGCTTCCAGACTATTTATTGGCCAACGCAGCCCTTACGAGTTTTTCAAGCTCATCAGCAAGCTCGGGGTTGTCCATGAGCAATTTTTTAACGCCTTCGCGGCCCTGACCAAGTTTGGTATCGCCATAGCTAAACCAGCTACCACTTTTCTTGATGATGTTAAACTCAACACCCAGGTCAATAATTTCGCCAATTTTTGAAATTCCTTCTCCAAAAATAATGTCGAATTCTGCCTGGCGGAAAGGTGGAGCCACTTTATTTTTGACCACTTTAACCCTTACCCTGTTGCCGATAGCATTTTCATTGTCCTTAATCTGGCTGATACGCCTGATATCCAAACGAACCGAAGAGTAAAATTTAAGGGCATTTCCACCGGTTGTGGTTTCGGGGTTTCCAAACATTACGCCGATTTTTTCGCGCAATTGATTGATGAAAATACAGCAAGAACCGGTTTTACTGATGGTTGAAGTCAACTTACGCAACGCCTGTGACATCAGACGGGCCTGAAGTCCTACTTTTGAATCACCCATCTCGCCCTCTATCTCACTGCGCGGGGTAAGTGCAGCAACTGAGTCGATGACGATGACATCTATCGCACCAGAGCGGATAAGGTTTTCAGTAATTTCCAGGGCTTGTTCGCCATTATCAGGTTGCGAAATAAGCAATTCATCAATGTTCACTCCCAATTTTTGCGCATAAAACCTGTCAAACGCATGTTCCGCATCTATAAATGCAGCAATTCCGCCCAGTCGCTGTGATTCGGCAATGGCGTGAAGTGCGAGGGTAGTTTTTCCAGATGATTCCGGGCCATAAATTTCGACCACGCGACCTTTGGGCAAACCATTAATCCCCAGGGCAGCATCAAGCCCGATTGAACCGGTTGAAATGCTCGGCAAATCTTCAACCACTGAGTCGCCCAACTTCATAATGGCTCCCTTACCATACGATTTTTCAATCTTTTCCATGGTAAGTTGCAGGGCTTTAAGCTTTTCCTGATTGTTTTCTTTCTGATCTTTACTCATATATTGCTATTTTTCAAATGTAAACATGTGTGGATTTAATTATCCAAAAGTAAGCAATTGCACCATCTCAAACAACAGTGTAGGCAATTATTTACCAACCAAATCAACACACAACATAAAACGGTGAACGGAAAGTAATTTTGCTTATTTCAAAATTTGCTCCGCATGTTTTTTTGTATCGACTTTTTCAATGATTTCTGCTAATTTGCCTTCTTCATCTATCACGAAAGTAGTGCGGATCACGCCGTCATATTCCTTTCCCATAAATTTCTTTCTGCCCCAAACGCCATAGTCATTAAGTACTTTTTTATCGGTATCGGATATAAGAGGAAAAGGCAGATCGTATTTTTCAATAAATTTCTGATGTGATTTTTCGTCATCGGGGCTAACCCCAATTACTTTGAATCCCTGTTTCAACAATGCATCGTAATTGTCGCGCAGACTGCATGCCTCAGCGGTACATCCCGGCGTATTGTCTTTTGGATAAAAATAAAGAACAACCTTGTTACCTTTGAAATCTTCAAGTTTAATATCATTGCCGTGCTGATCTTTTGCATGAATGGCAGGGGCTTTATCGCCAACAACTAATTTTCCCATATTATATGTTTTAAATTTCGTTTAATCCATTAACAAAGGAATTAAACAACTGTTTGAATTGCTCATATTTTATAAGGTAAAATCAATTATTAAGGCTGATCATTTTGACTTCTGTCCATAATACCTGCAAATTTCACTAAGCCCACATTCCTCACATTTTGGTTTTCGGGCCTGACAAATGTATCGTCCATGGAGAATGAGCCAGTGATGAGCTATGGTTAATTTATTCTCCGGGATATATTTTAGAAGTTGCTTTTCGGTTTCAAGCGGGGTTTTTGCCCGGTAGGTAAGGCCAATACGCCTGGACACACGGTGAACATGAGTATCAACAGCCAATGCCGGGATATTGAATGCCACCGAAGCAATCACATTGGCCGTTTTCCGGCCAACGCCCGGCAATTTTTGCAAAGTATCAATATCGCCGGGCACCACTCCATTAAAATCATTTACCAGCATCCTGGCCATGCCTATCAGATGTTTCGTCTTATTGTTTGGATAGGAGCATGAAGAAATAAGTCCGAAAACTTCTGTTTCAGTCGCTTTTGACAGATCATCCACAGTTGGAAAACGTTTAAAAAAAGGGGGCGTAATGATATTCACCCTTTTATCCGTGCATTGAGCAGATAAAATAACAGCAACAATTAATTCATAGGGCGACAAATAATGCAATTCGGTTTCTGCAACAGGCATATTTTGCTCAAACCAGGCGATTACAGCTTTAAAACGCTGCGGGAGGGCTATTTTAACAGACATGGGAACATATTAATGTTTTCCGCAAAGTTAAGATTTTTACATAAAAATCCCTTCCCGGGAAGGATATCCGGGAAAGGATCAAATTAAAAAACCACTGACTTCTTTTACTTGCCAATTGATATCACAAACCCAAGGTTGAAGTCCAGGCCACTGCGCATATAGGTAATGTCCCCTTCTGCCCTTGCCGCTTCTTCCTGATCTGTATACTTCTGACTTTTCATTCCATAACCGATAAATAGGTCTATTCCAACATTATCGGTAACGAAATACGTTCCCCCTACACCAAATTTATAGCTGAAAGCGGAGTATTTTTCCTCATTTTCTGAAGAGCCGTATGTTGACTTTTGCTTTCCCCCGCCAAGCCCTACACTTGCCTCGGCAAATGGCATAAAACCATCAAGATCAACAATGTAATAGCGGACAAAAGGACCAAAGACGAAATCATTGTAGCTGGTCTCATAATCATAATCAGTGGATTTTGATTTGTCAAGACTGACATCCATAAAAATGCCCACCGGAAGTTTATCAATCACAAAATAGCCTACCTGTGGCCTGAAATCAAAATCACGGTAGGTGCCGGTTTCATGAGTATCATTGTCTGTTTTAATTTTCTCCTTATCGGAGTTAAACTCAAGATTGCTTGAGCCGCCAAATAACCAATTTCCTTTTTCAACCTGGGCAAAGGTGAAAGAAATCACCCCCAGCCATAGTGCTACAGTGGTAATTAACATCTTTTTCATGGCAAATTGTGTTTGGTTAATAATGCTGAAATATACGAAATAAAAATAGCGAACGCAACTATTTAATCAAAATATGTAGATCTTAACGATAGAATTCATAGAATCAGAATAATTCTTGTGGAAAGAGGGGTAAATTTAAAAAGAGTTAAACAGATAAAGGTCTGCATGAGGAGTTAACCATCAAAGGATATCAATAGTTAAATATAGAACGCACTAAAATTGATTGGATTGAAGCAATTATTTAACCCGCATTAACCCAAATAAACGGAACATCCAGTTTGGCAATGGTCCGTCTTTTCGCTTGGTGAGGTCAAGAAACCAGTTTAGTTTTCGGACCAAAGGAATTTTATGGGTTTCAACAAACTCAATGAGTGTTCCTTCGGGTGCCTGTATGTAAGCAAAACTACCAGCAGCCTCGCCCATATCGAAAGTATCCATATCACGGGCACTATCCACCGTAAACGGGAATCCCGAATCTTTCACCTCTTCACGTAATGCATCCATCCCATTGATATCGAAGCAGATATGAATAAATCCAGGATCACCCCAAAGCCGTCCTTCATAAATGGACCTTGGAGAACCCTCAATTTGCTGAACCAATTCGATACAGGAAGGGCCAAGCATCGGACTAAAAGCGCCATTTGCTTTCACCGACGAGCGGAGTAACACGCGCCTGCATTTCTTTTCACTTCCCGGAACACCCTGCCAATCCTGAAACAGATCAACTTTATCATAAACAATGGTATCATAATTCAAAAGCATCTGGTAAACAGGCAGGCTCTCTTCCAGATTGGCAACACCTATAGTAACACCATAAATACCACCGTTTACCGATTTCTGTTTTCTCATCACATCCGCCTCGTAACATATCTCCCAGATATTACCGTAAACATCTTTCAGATAAAAATGGGGTGTCCCTTCGGGTGTATCCGTAATTTCGGTAAGTATATTCAGGTTCCATTGATTAAACTGACGATACGTCTTATGCACATCCGCTGACTTTAGCTTCCCGATACAGATACCCAGATCGCCCAACGCAACCTGGAACGTAGCTACCTGGGGAACTTTTCCGGTATGTTGCCAGATTTCAAAACCGCCACCCCCATGCAAATTGAGGGCAAGAATGGCATGTCGTTCCCGAGGTTCTCCTTCGGTATGTGGCAGCATCAGTTCAGCCATAGCAGCCTCTTCAAACATTTTAATGTCCATACCAAAAAATTTCCGGTACCAGGCAAATGCTTCGTGAATGTTGGTTACTCCAACACCCAACTGCTGTATTCCATTTATTCTTGCTCTCATTGTTAAAGTTTCTTTCTCAAAAAAGTTAAATCAAAATTAATGTTTAAATCGTTACACGGGTTTAATCCGGGTAGCCAATTTATAAAGAAGGGCAGGGAAAAACCTCCTGATCTGAAGCATTAGCAATTCTTTTCCACCTACATGTATTTCTTTCTTTTCATTTCTTAAACCCCTGAGGATTTGTCGTGCCGCCTTTTCTGCAGTAATTCCATTTGCCTGTCCCGGGTCCATTTTTCCGTACTCCTCCCCTTTCTTATTGATGGCAAACTTTGAAATATTGGTTTGCACCCTTCCGGGGATTAAAATGCTTACCCGAATTTTGTGTTTGCTATTTTCGGCCCTAAGGCTTTCAAAATAGCCATGAAGTGCATGTTTTGATGCGGAATATGCTGAGCGGAAGGGAAAGCCAAATTTGCCCACCAGGCTGGAAGTCACCGACATTTGCCCTCCACCGGCATCAATCATATAGGGCAATACCACTTTTGCAAGACTGACCACCCCAAAAAAATTAACTTCCATAATTTTTCGATCATTCTCAATGGGCGTTTCCACAACCAATGATCGCTGACTGATACCAGCAAACTGATACAAGCCATCCAGATGGTCTATCGTTGACATAACGGTCCGGGCAACAGATTGTATGGCCAACTGATCTGACATATCTAATACATAGCACGAGGCTTTGCTTCCCCGGCTTTCAATCAAACCGGCTGTTTTGGTCAAGCCTGCTTCATCACGATCAGAAATAATAAGGTGCATATTTTTATCGGCCAGTTCCACAGCTAATGCCTGCCCCATACCGGAAGCAGCACCTGTGATCCAAACTGTTTTATTGTTAAAATCCATCCCGTTTATATAGGGTGCGAATATATAAAAAAAGCAGGATTATTGAATTATTGTTGCGGAAAATTGGAATTCGGAGACACTAAATGAATAGATTAATGGCTTATAGAAGTTAACCAAGAACCTTTATTTTCTGTCGAACACGGCGAGTAGGGGCAAAAATCCAATGACCACCTTTAAATGAGAGGATAATCCAATTTCATGAAATGGAAGTGTTAGAAAAAGCTAATCAGCAACATCACATTCAAACCTGTTACAATTACGCCTATAAGAAGAAGCACAACATTAAACCTTTTGCTGTTTGCATATTCCTTCATTACTTTTTTTGAAGAGGTAAGATAAATTTGAAGAAAGATGGTGATGGGCAATTGAATACTCAACAACATCTGCGAATAGATTAAACCTTTAAATGGGTTGGAAATCAGAAATATAATTACTAAAGCGAGTACCAATGAAATGGCAACTCCCAGACGCGAATGGTTGTCTTTTATATCAAAGGGTTCATTGTAAATCCCGGCAAAAATAGAGCCGGCAGCCATGCCGGAGGTAATGGTTGAAGAAATGCCAGCAAATAAAAGGGCAATGGCAAATACGAAAGCAGCATTGCCCCCGAGCAAGGGAACCAACATATTTTGAGCCTGTTGCAACTCACCCACCGACTGACGCACCTTAAAAAAAGTTGCTGCCGCCAACAATATCATGGCACTATTGATGGCCCAGCCAATGATCATGGAAAATAGCGTATCAAAAAATTCATAATCCAATTGTTTTCGGATTACTTTCTTATCTTCAAGGTTCCATTGCCTGCTCTGTATGATTTCAGAATGAAGGAAAAGGTTGTGAGGCATCACCACAGCTCCAAGAACACTCATAATAACCACCATTGACCCCTGCGGAAATGAAGGAACAACCCAGCTATAGACCGCTTGCCCCCAATCAATATCTACCAACGTCAACTCATAGATAAATGACAGTCCAATGATAGAAACAAAAGCAATTATCCACTTTTCTATCATTCGGTAAGAGTTGGTAAACAGCATGATAGAAACGAAAACGACAGAAAGCACGGAACCAATCCTGATGGGAATGTTGAACAACATATCCAGTGCTATAGCCGCACCCAATATTTCGGCCAGGGACGTAGATACTGATGCCACCACTGCCGACCCAAGTACTGCCAGAGAAAGCTTTTTGGGCAAATACAAGCTTGCTGCCTCTGAAAGGCAAAGACCTGTAGCAATTCCCAGATGAGATACATTGTGCTGAAGTATAATCAACATTATGGTTGATAAGGTTACCATCCACAGCAGCGCATAGCCATAATCAGCACCGGCAGCAAGGTTTGAAGCCCAGTTGCCGGGATCGATAAATCCAACGGTTACGATCAAACCAGGGCCAATATATTTTAACAGATCAAGCGCTCCAAAGCGTGGATTGTGCTCCTTCTTATTGAAAAGCTGATTGATTTTACCTTTTAGGTTCATTTAAGTTTCAAATCCTTAAGTAATGTAATCATATACTGATATTTCTTTCCCAACAGCACAAAAGCAGGCCATCCTGCAATCCAGTATTATTTTGATTGCACAAAAAACCATAACCTTGAGAAAGCACTCACAATAGCCTAAATTTGAGATCAAGACACCTTTTTCTCAAAGACAAACTACGCCGACAATAAACAGGGTGAATGCTCAAAAGTTTTTTAGCCTGTAATCAAATTAAAAAATTGCACAAACATCAGAAATAGCGTAAATTTGGCTAATGGTTTCTGATAAAAATTCAGGCTTTCCCATAGTTTGCCCATTAATTCTTCAATTTTGGGTTCAATTAACCTTTTATGATTTCAAACTTTCCAAACCTTTTAAAAGATGAGAAAATTTTACCTTTTAACATTGCTCTCACTGTTGGCAACCATGGTTTCCAAAGCGCAGTGGAGCGACAATCCAGCTATTAACAATGCAATTTCTACCATGTCGGGCGAACAGGCGATACCCAAAATTGCGACCTGCCCGAATGGTGATAGTTACATAGGATTTTTCTCCCAGGAAGCGGGCAATTACACCCTCAGGTTACAACGCCTTGACAGCCAGGGAAATCAATTGTGGGCCACCAACGGCATACTGATCAGCAACAATACTTCTGACACATGGCTCACCGACTGGGACATGGCCGCAGATGCTGACAACCACTGCATTATGACCTGGCAGGACATCCGCAATGGAAATAACAATGCCTATGCCTACCGCATTTCCCCGGAAGGAACCCTGGAATGGGGAGCCAATGGAATTGCGCTCTCAAACAATAGCGAATTCAATGCTTCGCCAAAAGTGGTAACCACCAAAGCTGGAAATTCGGTTTTTGCATGGATGTCGGGAAACGTAATTATTATGCAAAAAATCAGCCCGGCTGGTGAAAAATTATGGGGACCAAACGGCATCACTTTAGCCTCCTTTAATCGTTTGATGTGGCCACAGATGATGCCAGTGGGCAATGATGACATCATTATGAAATATTTTGATGACAGTGGAATGCCCAATGCGCCTACAAGGCATATTTATGCCCAAAGGTACGGCAGTGATGGCAGTCCGGTATGGGCAACTCCAACCATTGTTTCCAACGCCGGAGGAATAATGGCCTGGACACAAATTCTCTCCTTCATCAACGATGGAAGCGATGGATTTTACATTGGCTGGCACGATGACCGCGATAACAATACTTTAGCATCTGTATGGGTAAATCACGTTAATAGCCAGGGTGTTGTCCAGTTCCCGGCCAATGGCGTTGAAGCTACACCCGTGTCCAATATGAACCATTTTTATGCTCATCTGGCAAAGCCTGATGGATCTGATGAAGTCATTTGTTTTTGGAACGAAATGGACGATTTACAGAATCTTAGGGGCATTTATGGGCAGAAATTCTCGGCAACCGGCACAAAACTATGGGAAACAAATGGCAAAATTTTTATCCCAATCTCCTCAATCAATTATTATCCCATTCAGGCACGAAGCGCAGGAGCTGACGCTGTCCTGCTCTATGAACAGTCTTCAGGTACAGTAAGTGGAGAACTCAAGGCCATGCGCGTTAACAGCAATGGAAATTATGTTTGGCCGGGAAATCAGGTAACGGTATGCTCTGTTTCATCAAGTAAGGTGCATACAGTAATGAATGAATTTCAGAACAATCAGTTTGTCATCAGTTGGGAAGATGACCGCAGCGGACAGGCAGATATTTATGCACAAAACCTGCTATCTGACGGCACCCTCGGACAATGGGATCCCCAATATGGAAGCATTGAAGGAAATGTTTCGCTTGCAGATGGCAGTGGCCTGATTACGGATGTTTTGATTGAGGCTGGAAACGCTTCCGTACATCCTGATAGTGAAGGAAATTATTCTTTTGAAATTGAACCTGGCATATACACTGTTACCGCTTCATTGGCCGGATATGGAATTGAAACCCTGGAGGACATTGGTGTTATTGAAGGGCTGGCCACCTCAGAAATTGACTTTACCCTCAATGCACTGCGCACAAACCTTGTTTGCAAAGCCATTGACAACTATGGAAACCCGGTTTATGATGTTGAAATCTCGGTCACCGGACCTGAGGACACCTATACCGGAATGATTACGGGAGATTCCCTGGTTTTTGAAAATGTTATTTATGGACACTACACCGGTGTTGCAATGCTTCCCGGACATATAGATGTGCTTGCTGATACCACCATCAACGAAAGCAACCAACATATCATTTTTGACTTCATTTTCGGCAACACGACAAATCAGGCCATAGATTTTAGTGCCCGGGTTTCACCCAATCCAATCAATGAACAGAGCCGGATATTACTCAACACTACCAAAGATAATATCTTTACATTCGCTATGCTACAGTCGAACGGAACCCAAATTTCTAAAGTAAAAACCGCACTTACCCCACAGGGTAAACATGAGTGGCCCATAAGCTTTATTACCAATGGAAAACAAATCGTTCCAGGGCTTTACTTTCTGACGATTTCTGACGGTAAAAATCAAACAATGCTAAAAGTAATGGTAAAATAGACCATTACTATCAACAAATCTTCTTGTTTCAGGTTTAAGTTAAAGGCAATTTTGCCAAACTTAAACCTGAAACTTTTTTTAGCATGCGCACTTCCTCCATCCTCCTCCTCAGCCTTCTTATTGGGATGACAATCATAGCAGGCACTTCGTGTAACCGCAATACAAATAGCAAAATAAACATCGAGCTCCCCTACGGAATGCATCAGGTAAATATTGTTGAAGTGATTCAGTCATCAAATTACACTTATCTGGAAGTAGAGGAAAACGATGAAAACTTTTGGATCGCGGTTTCTTCGCGAGAAGCAAAGCAGGGAGACATCCTTTACTATACGGATGCCCTGGAAATGCGTGACTTCAATAGCAAAGAACTCAACAGAACCTTCCCGGTAATATATTTCGTTCAGGATCCATCAAACAGCCCTGAAACCGGGAAAGCAACCTCCCCTTCTGGCAAACAATCAACTGAAAGGGTTAAAAGCATTGAAGTTGAGCACATTGAAGGAGGTATTAGCCTTTCGGAGCTTTTTGAAAACCAAAATGACTACCAGAATAAATCGGTAAAAATAAGGGGTCTGGTTGTAAAGGTGAACGATCACATTATGGGCAAAAACTGGGTGCACATTCAGGATGGTACAGGAAGTGATAATTTTTATGACTTAACCATTACTACAATGGATAACCTGGAAGTCGGGACCATTGCCACTTTTGAAGGGAAAATAGCCTTGAAAAAGGATTTTGGTTCAGGTTATGCTTATGATATTATTATGGAAGAAGCCACTGCCATGGATGTGAAGACTACGCCGGTTAATATGTAAACTTATTTCAGGATTTTGGCACTTTCTCCTGAATAACACCTTTTCGCCGGATACCATCCGCTGCAAAACGCCCAGCGGCAAAACATGCCTGAAGCAGAAATCCACCTGTCGGCGCATCCCAATCGAGCATTTCACCGACTACAAAAATGAGTGGAAATTTCTTCAATGAAAAATCAGCATCCACTTCCGTGATATCGAGGCCTCCTGCGCTTGAAATGGCCTTGTCAATTCCCTGTAAAGAATGTACCGGAATCTCCAGGGACTTCAACAACCGCACAAACTGAAAGGGCTGTTGAAACATTTCCTTATCGGTAAAAGTTTTCAATAAAGCCATTTGTAGCCCATCTAAATGAAACAGACGGCTATATGCTTTGGTGGAAGGATTAAAGTTGGCAGGTATTTTGCCCGTAAGGGATTCCAGGGTATTAAAAGGCTTGAAATCCAAGCATACAGACAGCTCATCGCCTCGTTGAATTTTCTCCCTGAGCGCAGGCACTACACCATAAACCGCACTGCCTTCCAATCCATAGGCAGTAATCAGTGCTTCACCCCCCGATGTATGACCTTCAACGCTTAATTCAATATTTTTCAGCGGTTTACCCTCGTGATGCAATTTAATGGAATCAGACCATAGAATATTGATACCACAATTAGAGGCTTGAAAAGGATTTGTTTTTACTTTGGAGGCTTGCATAAACTGCACCCATTTCCCATCCGAACCGGTTTGCGGCCAGGAGGCCCCTCCAAATGCAAATACCGCAAAATCAGCATTCTTCTCCACCAATCCATCCGGGCTTTCGAAGGTAAACATCATATCCTCTTTGAATGATTTCAGGCGATGCTTCAGGTGAAAAATCACACCCTTTTGGTTCAGTTCTTGCAAAATTGCTTTCAGCACCTGTGCAGGGGTTATTCCTTTTTCAGGAAAAACCTTACCACTACTTCCCACAAACGTAGGAATATTCATTGCTGTCAACCATTTTCTCAATTCCTCATGGCCAAAATTGCGGATGGCTTCATTTAATAATCCGGGTGGAGTGTAACGTCCAACAAATTGATCATAAGGCAGATTTTTGGTCAGGTTCAGCCCGCCTTTCCCGGCAACCAGAAGTTTTTGACCGCACATCTTCTCTTTTTCAAAAAGGTGCACCTCAAAATCACCGGCCAATGACCAGGCAGCCATCAAACCGGCCGGTCCACCACCTACAACAAAAACCTGTTTTCGTGTCATTGTAAAAAAAAGTAAATATAAGGTGTTTTGCGGTTAGGGCATGAAATTAAAACATACTTCAGCAAAGCGGAATTTGACAACCAAGCTACAAAACTGGTGAGTTTCTGGAGCGGAATTGCAAATTCCGCTCAGCCACGGCATGTTGGTCAGGCAGGTTCAGCTAATTCCGCTTGACAAAATTAAAAAAATATAATATTCCAATTGAAATCTCCCTTGCTGGCTTATGTTTCCTATCTCGGGCAAACCTAGAACAACGCTCAGCAGGTGCTAAACGAAATTCGAAAACCAAGCTACAAAACGGGTGAGCTTCTGAAGCAAAATTACAAATTCCGCTTAGCCGGGTCCCGCTTGACAATCCAATTCTTAAGTGTTAAATTGTGTTGAATCCGTTTCATTGACAAAGTATGATTTATTTAACCACCTGCCCGTGGACTTATACCGAACCAAGTTATACAAAACACAAAGTACATGAATAATACAAAAAGATATCTTTCACTTAGTATTGGACTTTAACTTATCAAAACATTTCATTCGAGACAAATAGCGTTTGCTGAGTATTTTATTATAACCCAAAGGAAACACTAAGCGGGAAACGGGCATATGTTATTAAAGAGAGGGGCACCATATATGTTGATATAAATCTTTTACTATTTTGTAAAAATACTTCATCATAATATTGACTTTTTGTATTTTTTTTTGTATATTTGGTTCTCAAATTAAATATCAGTTGACAATACAATAAATCAAAATTTGATGAGATAAATCACTAACAACTGACAATCATAACATTCAGAAAGGGGGTATTGCAGTGACGTTTAACAACACATGAATAGGCTCAAACTATTTCCTGGCAGATAGTAATTCCTCCAATCCATACCAGACCATGTTTTTTAATTGATCCTGACCAGTCACTCCGATGTGGCTAAAATCAAGGACGAATTCATTATTCACAATTAAAAAAAAACCATGAAAATCGGTAAATTAAATTTCAAAGATTATGCTGCCAGTAAGCCGGTAATGATATCTTCTTCCGGCGAGTTTCTGACAGTAAAGCAGGTGGCCTCAAGCAAGGCAAGCATGGGCGTCTTCTCCCTGCATACTCTCTCCGGTGAGAACCAGAAAAAACTGACCCTCGAACGTTACAAACTTGAGCCCGACTTCACATTGGGCATCTTAGAGTTGGGAAATTACACCAAAGCCCAGATCCTCGAAGAAATTAAAAAGGAAAGTGACTTCGGCAAACTGGTTGTTCAGGTGGAAATGCAGTATTGCAACGAGCTCCTTGGTTCCGTTAAAGCAACCAAACTGCCCGTCATGCCCAAAATGCCTATCAAGATCATCCCGAAGGTACCCGATTGGAAACAAATCAAAAGCTGCCACTTCTTTAGACTTAAAACCACGGTTCTTTTTGCCGAAAACACTACCGATTCGGTCACCAAACCATTTGCCCTCTACCGCATCGCCAAGGTACATCCGGTTTTTGCTACCAAAGGGTATAACGTGGTGGTCAACAAAGGCACCAACGACACGAAGATCAACTTCGAAACCACTGCCAAAAAACCGCTAACCGTCTATTTAGGCGGAATCGGGCACGGAAATTACGATGTTTATACCGGCCATGCCGGGGAACGCCTCCTTCAGAAAGGGGCCTACGATGCCTCGGTGGTTAAGGGTAAAGCCATCCACTTTCTCAGTTGCCGCACCGCTGCCCAACTGGGCCCTGACACCATCACTAAAGGTGCAAAATGCTACATGGGCTACAATGAAAATTTTACTTTCGTTTGGGATTCACCGTCCACCCCCATCAATGAGGTGGAACTATTCCAGAAATGCGACAGCACCTTTGACATCTACATGGCCAACGGCTTTAGCGCCCAACAGGCCTACAATGCCACCATTGCCTTCTTCAACGCAGCCATCGCTATGGTCCCAGGAAGCGCAGCCGCAAGCTGGCTTACCCACGACCGCGACCATTGCAAACTGCACGGTAACGGCTCCACCAAAATCCTGCCTTACACCTACGTCAGGATCTGCCTCCCCTTCATGAAACTTGAACAGGAAGAGATGATGGCAGAAATCGGAGAAATTACGTAACAACCTGTGAAAGGCCGGGCTGCAGCAGGTCACTTTCACTCCATGCGCAATCCGGCCTTTACATTTATATTTTTATTACCTTTAACCTATAACTCAAACGCCATGGCTTTTCCCAAAATTGACCCTTCTAACCTCCGCAAGCCGCTCTGCTATGATCCATTGAGAAAAAAATTCATCACTTACCGTGAAATTGTTTCGGGTAAAGAGAAAATCGTCCCTCTCGAGAAACTCTCACCAGACGAGAAGAAAATGCTGGTGGTGGAGCGACAGATCAAGGGACCTGACTACACTATGCAGTCCATGAGCGGAATGCCCTATACCCGCGACGATGTGGTAAAATCGATTCTAAAAAATGACGAGCTCGGCAAGATGACCGTAGAGGCCGAACTTTCTATGCTCAAGGATCTACTTCAGGAAATCGAGAAAAACCTCGGCACGAAATAACACAATCGGGTTCATTCAGCTCAGCGGAATTTAAAAACCGAACTTTTGGAGCGGAATTACAAATTCCGCCCTGTCGGGGTAAATATAAGGTGTTTTGCGGTTAGGGCATGAAATTAAAACACACTTCAGCAAAGCGGAATTTAAAAACCAAGCTATAAAACTGGTGAGTTTCTGGAGCGGAATTACAAATTCCGCTCAGCCACGATACTGGCTCATAACATCTTATGAACACCCAACCATCACATCCCTATTGAAATTTCCTTGCGCGAAATAAACGGGAACGTAAGCCGGAATCCCCAATTTACCTTTCCACTGTTGTTGAAGCCAGCATATACAGCAAAATCATAAAATAAATTCCCCAAACCATAACCCGCCTCAATATGATAACCCATATTTTGTGTAGCAAGCCAGGCCATGGTCAGGTGTTCTTCCCATAGCCTGTTGCGGATGAGCGGCAAGCGGTTAAGCAACATATATTGCGACCTATAGCTGACATTGGCTGCAATATATGGATCGGTTGTGCTATAATTATAATACTGGATAAGGTTAAAAACATGGGCAATATCTTTACCACCCAGAACCCGTGGCTGAACGTTAAAATGAACAAAATCATCAAAATACACCCTTTTGTTTTTTAAGAATTTACCCGCTTCTACTTCATATTCCAGTTTATCCTCCAAACCAACGTAAAGCGACTGTAGTAAACCAACTTTAACCAGATCAAAATCGGTAAAAAGTTCATCCACAGGAATTGATTTCTTGTACTGCGCAAAAAATACCGGCGCATTATTCAGTCCCTTTCTGGCTATTCTCTTACCATCTTTGATGTAATAAAACGGGGTTGGCTGCCACGAAAACAGCACGTCCAGCAACAAATCGCGGTGACGGGCCATCGTATAGTTTTGTTTATAAGGAATATTTGGTTCAAAATCCTTCTTACCTTTAAAGAATAAAGAAAAATCGGCTTTATTTTGCAGCATTGAAGCTTCGGATGCGTAAATGCCGGTTTTAAGTTCTGCGCCCAGAAAAGGCTGCATTGAATTCGTAAGGCTTACATAATCCTTTCGGTAAAGTTTTTGCAGGTTTTCACGAAAAACCAGGGTTGAGAATGAATTCTCCAGATTGCTTGCCCCACCCTCACGGTTAAAATCAAAGCCATCCGAACCGCCTTCAACTTTGAACACATTCTTTAGTTGACCTGAACCTTCGAAAGCCATGGCGGCATTCCACACAAACACTTTTCTGCCAAATGCAACGCCCGGCTTGAAATCAAAACGGAATTTATCGTCCGTGGCAAAGCGGTGATGGTATGAAAAACGACTTCGGTAAACCAGACCATAAACCGTGTTGTACGAAAGCCCCATAATATTCAGCAAACCGGCAGATGTAAACCAGTTCACAGAATCTACATCATAGCGTCCACCCGTGAGTAGCGTTGAAAACGGGCGCTTGTTGTAAGGTTTCTTCGAGGTACTATCTCCTTTGCGCGATCTTTGGCGCATTTGCATTGAATCAGCATGTTGCAGACTTATCTGTTCGGTCTGCGTAAGCGGAATTGGCCTGACCCTACTCCAGAATGCCGTATCTGCAACCCGTGCATTCGAATCCACAGTGGTTTTATAGCGCTCAACAAATTCATGATCATTGCGCAATGAATCCTGTAGTTTTAAAACTTCCGCCTTCCTGCGCAGCTTTGCTAGTCTATAAGCCTCCGAAGTTGAGGGATCAGTTTCTGCCATCAGGGATTCAGCTTTCTCATTTAGTCTGGCGATGCGTTTTTGATTGGCCTGGTTTTGATTTATACTGACTTGGCTACCCTCTCCAATTTCGGATATTCCCGATGTTTTAATCTTAATCTTATGATACCTGATGGAGGTATTGTAGGTAAACCCTCCGGCATTCCCCAAGAGGTCCATATTTACCTTCACCCTATTGCTCACCGGCACCCAGATATCGGGTTTAATTTCACTATAATTCTGCGAAAGCTTGATGTTTACGCCCAATTGCTCATCAACATCCACATCGATACTGTAGATGCACCAGAGCCCATCCACAATAAAAATCGTTCCTCTCATATATTTTGGCCCATTGCCTTTGGGAATGATTTTTATTTTATTAACGGTTACATTCCCATTCAACTGTGTTCCCATCAAGCTAAAACGGTAATGGTTAAAAGCACCCGGGGCCAGCGGCGACCATGCATTGCCAAATGCGTCGGGCCGGTATAGGTTTCCAGAAACAAAGCCAATGGCTGATGATGCCCTGCTTTCATTACCTGTTGGGAAGGTACTGTGAATGGATTTCACCCTTTGGTTCACTTTGTAGGGCATTGCCGTGTATTCAACCTCATTCACCGATTCTTCCAGGTAAACATCGCCTTCTCTAATACCCGATTCCTTCAACTCGTCCTTTGCCATCCATTTTACAACTTTTGCAATGGATTTAATTTCGAGGCTGCCCCTGATATAAACATCCGCTTTATAATAACGGATCATGCCGGCATACAAGGGCGCATTTTGAATAACACGCCGCATAATACCATAGGCCGGATCCTCGCCATTGCCCGAAATAACAACGCCCTGCAGTTCGTAAATCATCTCCTCCATTTCAACGGCAAGTGGCTTTGTATCCTTATGAACACTTACTAAGATGTTTTTTGTCTGATAGCCCATACTTTGAAAAACGCAGGTATATTCCCCTTCGGGCAGTTTCAACTCAAAAAAACCTTCCTGATTTGCCGTAGTACCAAACATTAATTCTTTCACAAAAACCGTTGCCCAGGGCACCGGTTTACCTTTAGGGCCAATTACATGTCCTGAAAGTACTTGTGAAAACGACGTGATGCTCAGCATAACAATGAAAACAAACAAGGTTACCCCTCGTTTTATATACCGGCTAATGAAGTAATCATTTATCATTTTGCGTAAAAATATGCTGTAAACACTATCCTTTTTTGCTGAAATTTCTGTAAAAATAATCCCTATCCATTCATATGCAAAGCCTCTACGATCATTTTAACCATAATTAACAACAATGGAGAAAAATCTATTGACAGACAGGGAAGATTTTGAAAATAAATTAGATTACTAAATGATGTTTTAATTTATATATATTTGTCATTGCCTTATACCTTCTGTCTATGAAGAAGCCTGCCTTATTATCGCTCTTATATTTATCACTATTTTTCTCCTTGAATTTATTTTCTCAGGAACTGACCTGGAAACAATACACCGTTAACGATGGGCTGGTTCAATCGCAGGTGAACCAAATATTTCAGGATAGCCGGGGATTTCTGTGGATATGCACACGAGCAGGCGTAAGTAAGTTTGATGGTATCCATTTTAAAAACTTCACTGAGAAGAATGGCCTGTTAGGGCAATGGATCAAGGATATTTGCGAAGATAGCAGACAAAATATATGGTTTTTATCTAATCATGGTCTGTCACACTATGATGGGGACACCATAGTAAACTATCCATTTCCCGCTAAAATTAAAAATGTTGCAAGTATTGATCTTAAAATTCAGCCAATATCCGGCGACAGCCTTTTTATCTATCAATGGCTAAATTCAGGAAAATTTCGGGTATTCAAATTTGTTAAAGGTAAATATTCATTATTGAATGAATATACACCAGGTCCGGACTTTACAAATACCGAATTCAATTATATTATTGATTATGACCCTTTGCATAAAACACACTGGTTAATAGTGAATTACAAAAATCTATATACTCTACGATCCGGAATTGTTAAAAAATTAAATCATCACTTTCAGAACATTCAATCAGTTCTTTCGGGTGGAGATGGGAAATTATACTTCTTAGAAAGCGGATGTTTATTTTATCTGGAAAATAATCAAATCAGGCAACTGAGTCAGGATCCTATAATAGGTAAAACCAGGAACGCATTTTACAGAATGGCCCTCGATAAAAAAGGCAATATTGTTGTCAGTGAGGATTATCAGCGAGAAGCATATCTATTCATGCCTCCCGCTTACTTGAAAACAGTCATAAAGATACCTGTAGCGACCAGTTTGTTTTTTGATCGTGAAGATAATCTTTGGATGGGCAGTGAAACAGGGCTATTTAAAGCAAATACATTATCCATTTTGAATTACCTGCCTGAAAAGGAAGGAATGAATGAAAATGTATGGAGTGTAACCGAAGGCAAAGATGGCAATATGTATTTCGGGTCCTTTCACGATGGTCTTCAACGCCTTAAAAACGGGAATTTTTATCAGGTAAACGGACTAACCAGAATGCCGGATAATCAACAGGCTAACCTCCTTATGGGCAGCATTTCTGATGAAGAAGGAAATATCTTTCTGACCAGCAATCAATTCCCAATGATAAAGTTTGATGGTGAATCATTCACTCCGTTTCCCTATCCCAGCAAACCATCGTCCGGATTGATAATTCGTCAAAACAAGCAGAAAGGTGAACTTTTGGTCGGCGGACACCATTACTTTTATAAATATGACAAAAACATGCAGGTAAGATGTTGGCCAGTGCATCCCGGAAATGGCAAAAACAAAACCATTACCGGTCTTGAAATCGACAAACTGGACCGCGTATGGCTGGGTGGCTTTAATGGCATGAGCTTGCTCGTTGGCGATAGCTTAATTCATCTTCCTACAAAAGATTTACCCTTTGAATTTGGTGGGAACACCCTTTTGCGCGACCATAAAGACAACCTGTGGATTGGCAATTCCAAGGGATTGTTCTTTTACGACTATCACACCTTTACAAAAATTGAGCACCCACTTCTCGACGATTTTATGCTGAGCCTCATTGAAATCGGCGATTCAACCCTTTTTATCGGAAGTATAAAAACAATATATATGCTTGACCTTAATAGCTTTTATGCCAATGAATCAGTGGACGTGATTGCGGTGGGAAAAGACAAGGGATTTGAAGGCATTGAGCCGGGGCAGAATGGCTTTTATCAGGACTCGCAAGGTTATTTGTGGCTGCCGTGCACGGACAGGGTGACAAGAATCGATCCCGGCAGGATCAAAAAAAACATAAACCCACCACAGGTTTACATTACAAGTGTTCAATTGCTGGGTGAGCATATGTCGTGGAAAAAAGTTGTACGCAAAAAGAACGTTACATTAAGATTCTACATTGAAGACGATGAAAAAGACTTCAAATTCGACTTCATAGGCATTAGTCTGCGCCATCCGGAAGGCGTCACCTATTCCACCATGCTGGAGGGATATGACAAGGGCTGGTCGGAACCAACCCACGAACATTCAGTCATTTACACCAACCTTCCTCCCGGTGAATACCGTTTTATGGTGAAAGCCGCCAATACCGATGGTTTGTGGTCAACCAACCAGGCCATGCTCAACTTCACCATAGTACCAGCGCTTTATCAAAAACTTTGGTTCCGGATTATGGCAATTTTTATCCTGGCCCTACTATTTTTTGCCACCGGCGCTTATGTTATGCACCTGAGGCGTAAAAAGCAGAGACTCGCTCTGGAAAACGAACACAAAATATCGGAACTTCGGCTGTTGGCCATTCAAAACCAAATGGAGCCACACTTTACCTACAATGCACTCAACACCATTGCCGCCGCGGTGCTGAAGGAGGAAAAAACAATTGCATACAACTACTTTGTCAAGCTTTCGCAGTTGATGCGTACCATTCTCCAGAACAACAGCCAACTTATCACGACCCTTGAGGATGAAATCACTTTTGTTACCAACTTTATTCAGATTCAACAATTCCGCTTTGCCGATAAGTTTGACTTCTCCATCGACCGGGCCCCGGACGTTAACCAGCAAACCATCATTCCCAAAATGTGCATTCAAACCTTTGCCGAAAATGCCATCAAACATGGACTTTTGCCCATGAATGGTAAGGGACGGCTTAGAATAAACATTTTCAACGAAGGCGAATACCTGTGCATACACGTGGAAGACAATGGCATAGGGCAGGAAAAAGCCCGCATCCTAAAAACCGATGGCAGCACCAATGGCCTCAAAATCATGAAAGGTTATTTTGAGCACTTCAATCTATTGAACACCAAAAAATTAGAATGGCAAATGATTGACCTGGCTACCTTTAATAACCAATCCAATGGAACCGCGGTGTATATAAGGATTCCGAGGGGGTTTGTGTATGGAAAGAAATAAGCTTTAAATAAACTGATTTTTCAGCAGTTCGATTTGTTCACATCCTGCAAAAGGGAAATCAAAAACAGTCAATTCTGTCTTTTAGTCGGACAAAAATCTCCTTATCATTAACCACAATCTCAATATTTCCCTAATTTTACCAAAACTTTACATCACCAATTAACACCTTACTGTCCTATATATAATGGTAGGTATCTTAAAAATACTAAAGCTCACCTGCGCCACAGCGCTTCTTCTGATCCTGTCAGGACAAACTACGGTTTATGCCCAAAGCTGGAAAACCAAGCCTTTCTCCATCGCGGTGTTCAACAATGCCACCCTGCCATTTCCAAAATCAGTGGGGGCAGCCTTTAAGGGGCCGATACATCCTGGCATTGAGCTGGATTATGAATTTGGCTGGTTTGAAACCATCAAAAGCCCGATTTTTAGGAATATAAATACGTATGCACTGGGTGGAAAACAGGTTTTCACCGGAAAATGGTTTCAGAATGTGGGATTGGCCTATTATTATCATCAAAACCTGAACCATGCGTTTGCTTATACCACCAAAGGCGGTTATCGCAGATATTTTGGCAAGTTCTCGGCTGAAGCAGCCATCCATGCGGGAATGCTTCATGCGTTGCCGCTGACGGAACGAAGTGTTCAACAAAATGACGGAAGCTGGCAACCAGAAAGGGGATTGGGAAGAATATACCTTATAACTGGCGTTGGTGTTGGCGTTGGGTATGATGCCGGTTACCGTTATAACATTCGGAGGATTTTTGTGAATTATGATTACAGGGCGCAGCTTCCCTTTTCGGATGGCTATGCGAAATACTTACCCAATGGGCTGTTAAGCGTGGGTTTGCAGTTTACCCTTTTCAAAAACAATGACCAGCAGATTAACATCAAACAAGATCGTCTAGAATGTCCGGAATAAAATATTTCATACCAGTTTTACTATTACTTGCAGGTTTCATGGCATGTAACAAGGATGCCCAGCAGCCCAAAACGCTGGACTGCAATCTGGAATCCCCTGAATATCAAACCTCACTAAAAAGCACTGCATATCAGTCGTTACTAAACCAATATACAGCAAATGGCCTTCCGGGGATTAGCTTGTTGGTTCACGACAGCACAGGATATTTCATTGGTTCAACGGGAACTGCCGATATTGAAAACAACCTGCCGATGCAACCATGCCACGTACAACACTTTGCAGGGGTTACACAAATGATGACCGCGGTAGCAGTTTTCAGGCTTCAGGAAAAAGGTCAGTTATCCATAGAAGACCTCGTGAGCGATTATATTCCGTCAAATACCCTAAAAAAAATTGGCAATGGTGATAGTCCCCTGAAGATCAGCAATCTAATGAATCACACAGCGGGTTTGTACGATCTCTTTTCTAGCCAAAAGTTTGATTTTGATCTGATCAACAATCCCACGGCACAAAAAAATGCGGATCAATTGCTTGAATATGTTTACGACCAACCATCTCTATTTGTTTTCAGGCCGGCCGATACGGTGGGATTCAGCAACACAAACTATCTTATGCTGGGCATGATAGTAGAATCAGTCACCGGGATGCCGGTTTCAAAAGTGTTAAACGATGAGATTATTATTCCTCTGGGCATGAATGAAACCTACTGTTTCCCATATCGGAATCCACCTTCCAACTCATTGGCCAAAGGCTATTATGACCTTTATGGCAACAATACCCTGCACAATCTTGGCGAATGGGATACAGGATTTGGGAATGGTTACAATGGTGTTTTCAGCACGGTTTGGGACATGCACACGTTTATCGAAGCATTGTTCATCAGCAAAACCTTGCTACAACACGCCTCATTGGAGCAAATGCTACAGTTTGAGCCCGATGTGGAAAAAGGCAAACAAATGGGTCTGGGCTGTTTCAGGGATTTTGTGGACACAAGCAATCCGGCAAATAAATATTCATGGGGTTACCGGGGCAACGACCTGGCAGCAACAGCCGAAATACATTACTTCCCCGAATCAAAAACAACCCTGGTTGTAGCGCTGAACTACGGCACAGCAAAAACCAGTACCTTACGCTATACCTACGAAGAATTCAGAAGAAGGCTGGCAGCTATTGTCGCGAATGAGTAAGCGACATGGGAGACTTTGGGGACTTAGAGACGAAGGGACTTGAGTTTTTAAGGGAAGGACTTCTCTCCAATTCTACTGATATTTCATCTTTCCCGGATTGGGAAAATGAAATTGGTGCAAGGGATAAAATCCCGAAGGAACGTAGGGGATGGTAACCCTTGTCGCGAGAAAGCCTACCTTCTCCCTTTTTCAGGGAATCCTTCCCCAACAGACCCATTAAATCAATGCATAAACAAGTAACAGGACTCGGTCAGTTACTTCATGCTTTCCAATTCTGCCACTGTTCCAGCTTACCCAGAGAATCTAAACTACTTGCACTTTCTAAACCAAATACTATTTGAGTATCCGACTAACGACTAACCGACTAACGACTATCCGACTATCCCGATGGCTATCGGGACTAACCGACTAAAAAAAACCGTCCCCCGGTAAGGAACGGTTTTAATAACCAACAAAGTTAAAATTCAATTAAGCAGTAATACGCTTGTTGTTCCGGTTAGCTTCGATTCAATGACCATAAGCGCACGTGAATAGTTTAAAAGGTGCTGAATTACTGATTCAGAAGGTTTTTTTTCACCAGGGTTGTTCACTTTTGTTCTTGCTTCAGGCTGATGGCTTGCATCAAAGGTAATGTTGGAAAAATCTTGAGGAGTAAAACTTTTGTCCATAGGCGGTTTAAGGGTTCATAAAATTGACTTACGAATACAAAACGCCAGATTTTCAAAAATATTTTATTCCATGAATATTATTTTTTATAATTTTCCAAACCCTTTATACTGAAAGGATTATCTCCTTCTTCTCAATCATCTTTCGCATATTAATCAGCGCATAACGCATACGCCCCAATGCTGTATTGATGCTTACATCGGTTTGCTCTGCAATGTCTTTGAAACTCATGTCAGCATAATGCCGCATCATAAGAACATCACGTTGTTCGGCGGGCAGGTATTCGATAAGTGCCCGCACATCGCTGTGGATCTGTTCATTGATAATCCTGTCTTCGATGGATTCATCATAAATGCGAAGGTTATCCAACACACTTACCTCTCCATTTACAGATTCCACCAGGGGAATCCGACGACTTTTACGGAAATGGTCAATCACCAGGTTGTGTGCAATACGCATCACCCACTGAATAAACTTACCTTCTTCCTTATAACTGCCTGATTTGAGTGTGTGGATTACTTTGATAAAAGTATCCTGAAATATATCATCAGCATGTTGTTTGTTTTTAACAACCATGAGGATATATGAAAAAACCTTGCTCTTATGTCGATGGATCAACTGCTCGAGACTTGCTTCATTACCGGACAAATACCTGTTAATCAGCTCTTGATCGCTAATTTCCTGGGCATACATAACGCCTCCTTTTCAAGTGAATAAATGAAAGCGTAGATGTTTATCCGATAAGTTTCTCCTTTGTTTTAAATGAACAATAAATGAGCAGAAATGAAAAGAGGTTTCTTTTCAAAGCACAAATATACGGCATTATGATTGACAATTGCAAACCCCGTGCGTTTTTTTATCTAATTTTGTTGCCCGAAGTGATGAAATCAAAATGAAATACGAAGATAAAGAAGTAATTAGCGCCGAAAATCATATTCTTATTAAAGGAGCTAAAGTCCATAATCTTAAGAATATCAGCTTAAATATACCCCGAAACAGGTTCATTGTGATCACCGGTTTGTCAGGTTCAGGTAAATCATCCCTCGCGTTTGACACCTTGTATGCCGAAGGGCAAAGGCGCTATGTGGAGAGCCTCAGCTCGTATGCACGCCAATT
>SWCC01007664.1_pt1 | contig 25482 bp, 26 predicted proteins | sample 4692971 | NCBI WGS metagenome assembly SWCC01 (sample SAMN10267277, study PRJNA491770) | bioreactor metagenome | isolation source: DHS bioreactor inoculated with subseafloor sediment | place: Japan: off Shimokita Peninsula | collected 2006-08 | reverse complement strand
ACTGGTACAAATCGACGTAATCGGTCTGCAAACGTTTCAACGATCCCTCAAGGGTCTGGCGGATGGTCTTTGACGAAATCCCTGCCCCGTCACGCGGTGCCGCCCCCGCGCCTGAATGTTTGGTGGCCAGCACAAAATCCTTGCGCTTGCCTGATTTGGCGATCCATTGGCCGATGATTTCTTCGGTCAGTCCGACGGTTTCGGCCTTGATCGGGTTCACCGGATACATCTCGGCCGTGTCGATAAAGTTGATACCCGCAGCCAATGCGCGCTCGATTTGCGCATGGCCTTCCTCGGGCGTGTTCTGTGTGCCCCATGTCATTGATCCAAGGCAGAAATCCGTCACTTCGATATCGGTGCGACCCAGTTTGTTCATCTTCATCGTGTCATCCTTGTCTGCTGTTGCGCCACCCTCTCGTTTCGGCTGCCCCATCGCAAGAGCGTTTTCCGCCCTGCGCAACAAAACATCGTTTGCGGCGTTTTTTTCCGGACCGATGTCGTTTTGCCCGTTGGTTTCCCCGATGATTGCCGACAAGGTGAAACCATGCGCTTGCTCATCTCATTTGCTGCCCTGTTTTTGTCCGTCATCTTGCTGCAACTGTCGTCGGGCGGTGTGGGGCCATTGGACGTGCTTTCGGGCATTGAAATCGGATTTTCCAATCAGGAAATCGGCCTGTTGGGCTCGGCGCATTTTGTCGGTTTTTTCATCGGCTGCTGGTGGGCACCGCGTCTGATGGGCAGCGTCGGCCACAGCCGCGCCTTTGCGGCGTTCACAGCGTCGGGCGCAATCGGGCTGATGGCGCATATGCTGGTGCTGGACCCATATGCTTGGGCGCTGATGCGGGTGGCGTCGGGGCTGTGCGTCGCGGGCTGCTATACCGTGGTCGAGGCGTGGTTGAACGCCAAGGTCACAAACGAAACCCGGGGCCGCACCATGGGCGCTTACCGCGTGGTCGACATGAGCGGGTCACTGGCGGCACAAATGATCATCGGCGTTTTGACCCCTGCATCCTATGTGTCGTATAATCTGCTGGCGATCCTGTGCTGTGCGGCGCTGATCCCGCTGACCCTCACCACTTTGCCCCAGCCTGAAACACCTGCCCAGCCGCGTTTGCGTCCTCGGCTGGCGCTTGACCGGTCCCCTTTGGCGGTGGCGGCCGTCGTGGTTGCCGCGCTGTCCAGTGCGTCGTTTCGAATGGTCGGCCCGATCTATGGCGAAGAGGTCGGCCTGAGCGCGGGCCAGATTGCGTGGTTCCTGTCGGCCTTTGTCTTGGGCGGTGCGCTTGCGCAATTTCCCGTTGGCTGGCTGGCCGATAAATTCGACCGCCGCTGGGTGCTGATCTGGATGTCCGCCGCGTCGATGGTAAGCTGTGCGGTCACGGTGATGACGGCAGGTATGGGTACCCAAGCGATATTCTTTGCCGCAACATTTTTCGGGCTGACCACATTCCCGATCTATTCCGTCGCGGCATCCCATGCCCATGATTTTGCCACCAGCGAGGAGCGCGTCGAATTGTCTGCCGCGCTGATGTTCTGGTTTGCAGTCGGCGCGATCTTTGCCCCCTATCTGGCGTCGGTGCTGATCGACAGCTACGGCCCGGCGGCGTTGTTTACGATGATATCGGTGGGGCATGGGGTCTTGGTCATCTTCGGGCTGACCCGCATGCGCGCACGCCCCACGGCACGGAAACGCACACCTTACGTCTATGCCCCGCGCACGTCTTTTACCATTGGCCGCCTGATGCGCCGCCAACGCGACGCAGGCGATAATAACGCCCCCTAGCCCTTGGCGCGTCCCTGCGTTAGAGACATGCCAAAGCATTCTCGGGGCCATTTACCATGACACGCCACCTTATCACCTCCGCCATTCCCTACATCAACGGGATCAAACACCTTGGCAATCTTGTGGGCAGCCAGTTGCCTGCTGATTTGTACGCCCGCTATCTGCGCGCGCGCGGCCACGAGGTTCTGTTCCTGTGTGCGACAGATGAACACGGCACCCCTGCCGAACTTGCCGCCGCCAAAGCGGGCAAACCCGTCGAGGAATATTGCGCCGAGATGCACGACGTTCAGGCGCGGATTGCCGAAGGGTTCGGCCTGTCATTTGATCATTTCGGTCGGTCGTCCAGCATGCAGAACCAAAAGCTGACCCAGCATTTCGCGGGCGCTTTGTACGATCAAGGGCTGATCGAAGAAGTTGAGCAACGGCAAATCTATTCCGAAACCGATGGCCGCTTCCTGCCCGACCGCTATGTCGAAGGCACCTGCCCCAACTGCGGCTTCGAAGACGCGCGCGGCGATCAATGCGACAACTGCACCAAGCAGCTGGACCCCGAAGACCTGATCAACCCGCGTTCGACCGTGTCGGGTGCCACCGATCTGGAAATGCGCGCCACAAAACATCTGTTCCTAAAGCAGTCCCAGATGAAAGACCGTCTGGACGCGTGGATCGAATCCAAAACCGATTGGCCCGTGTTGACCACCTCCATCGCCAAGAAATGGCTGCATGACGGTGACGGCCTTCAGGATCGTGGCATCACCCGCGACCTGAAATGGGGCGTCCCCGTCAAACGCGGCAACGAGGACTGGCCGGGCATGGAGGGCAAGGTATTCTATGTCTGGTTCGATGCCCCCATCGAATATATCGCCTGCGCCCAGGAATGGGTCGACGCGGGCAAAGGCACCGATTGGGAACGCTGGTGGCGTACCGACAAAGGTGCCGACGACGTGCGTTATACCCAGTTCATGGGCAAGGATAACGTGCCTTTCCATACCCTTAGCTTTCCGGCCACGATCATGGGCAGCAACGAGCCATGGAAGCTGGTCGATTACATCAAATCCTTCAACTACCTGACCTATGACGGCGGACAGTTCTCGACCTCGCGCGGGCGCGGCGTGTTCATGGATCAGGCGCTGGAAATCCTGCCCGCCGACACATGGCGCTGGTGGCTGCTGAGCCACGCGCCGGAAACATCCGATGCGGAATTCACATGGGAGAATTTCCAAGCCTCGGTGAACAAGGATTTGGCCGACGTCTTAGGCAACTTCATCAGCCGGATCACCAAATTCTGCCGCTCGAAATTCAGCGAAGACGTGCCATCGGCTGGCGAATACGGCCCTGCCGAACATGCGCTGATCGCGGACCTGACCGAACGCGTCGCGCGTTACCAAACCGCGATGGAGGCCATGGAAGTCCGTAAATCCGCCGCTGAATTGCGTGCGATCTGGGCGGCGGGCAACGAATACCTGCAAGCCGAGGCACCTTGGACCACGTTCAAAACCGACCCCGACAAAGCGGCGGCTCAAGTGCGCCTGGCGCTGAATCTGATCCCGCTTTACGCGGTGCTGTCTGCGCCGTTTATCCCCACCGCAGCCGCCAGCATGTTGGAAAGCATGCATGTGGAAAATGCCCAATGGCCCGATGATGTGCCCGCCGCACTTGGCCAGCTTGCCCCCGGCCACGCCTTTGACGTGCCCGAGGTTCTATTCGCCAAAATCACCGACGAACAGCGCGAGGAATGGGCCGAAAAATTCGCGGGTGTGCGGAACTGACACAGCACATACCGTCCGCTGACAGGTGACCAAACGCTGTGTTCATTCGCGGCGCGGGTACCCCGTGAGCAAAAAACCGCACGCGCCTTTGAAAGGTGACGAACTGAATCTTACGTATTTTCAGTTGATTAGAGAGCGTGCGCAAAAAAGATGTATCGTTTTCGATCCGCGCGCGCATCATTGCGTTGGACAGATCGTTAGCGCGGATTATGTCACATAAAACACAGCGAAAGGGCCTAGGATTTAAATGCCTACAAGATCTATTGACGAGATGGCGGCAGAACTTGTGCACCTACAAGACGCATTGGCGGCCAAAGAAGCCGAAACAGCTAAGAATAACTCGGGAAGTAAATCCGTTCGCTTGACCTTTCTTGAGGCAATGATGGAAACTGTGCCGGTCGGCGTCGTAATGGCCGATGAGACCGGCAAGATCATCTATGGCAACAGCCATGTCGAAAAGATGGTGCGCCACCCTGTGATCCATTCCGAAGATGCCGACTCTTACGGTGGATGGGTGTCGTTTCACGAGGATGGCCGCCAGGTTAAAAGCCACGAATACCCGCTTTCGCGCGTTATACGCGATGGCGAAGAGCATTCCGAAATTGACGTGAATTACCAACGGGGTGACGGCACGCGGTTCTGGATGCGCATCATCGGCAAACCCGTGGTAGACGCCAATGGCACGCGCATCGGTGCATCGGTCGCGCTGATCGATATCGACGAAGAACGCCGCCTACGTGAGGCTCAAAATATCCTGATTGCCGAACTGAACCACCGCGTGAAGAACGCGTTCAGCGTGGTCAAATCCATCGTCAGCCAATCGTTGCGGAAAATGAGCGTTCAACCCGGGCTGCGTGAAACCATCGATCAACGGCTAAACGCCTATGCTTTGGCGCATTCCAAATTGGTCGGCACCACATGGGGCCGCGCCGAGATCGGTGCCGTTGCCGCAGACGTATTGGACCCCATCGGACATGGCCGCATTTTTCTGAACGGCCCCAAGATCGAGGTCCCCTCGCGCCAAGCATTGTCGTTCTCGATGGCATTTTACGAGCTTGCCACCAACGCCCTGAAATACGGCGCGCTGTCGGTCCCCGAGGGGCGCGTCAATTTGTCTTGGGAACAAACTGATACTGCGGATGGTTCGGTTATAGAACTCCACTGGAATGAGGAAGGCGGCCCCGCGGCAGAGAAACCAAGCGAAACGGGTTTTGGCAGCTTTATCACGGGCCGTGCATTGCAAATGGAGACAGGCGGAGAAATCACAACGGATTTCGGGCCTGAGGGATATAAATGGCATCTTAGAATGCCGGAAAACACGGAAGATCAGGCAGAGTAATGGGCAATACACCTCAGAATATTTTTATCGTAGAAGACGAAGTCGTTGTGGCGTTTGAAATGACGGATATCCTTGAGGATATCGGCTTTAACGTCATAGGCCCGTCCATCCATCTGGAAGATGCCAAAGCCAAAGCACGTGAAGGCGACATCGACATTGCCTTTCTTGACGTGAATTTGGGGAATAACAAAACCTCAAAACCTGTTGCTGACATTCTGCGTGAACGCAACATCCCGTTCGTGTTCATCACCGCCTATGACGCGGATCAGATCAGCTTTCTCGGGCCAGATGATCGCGTTGTGAAAAAGCCGGTCAGCAGCCAAAAGCTGATTGAAACGTTGCGCCGCGTGTACCCTGATCTCGAAACGTGACCTAGCCGGTTTCGATCACCGAAAATTGAGCCGTAATTGATAGGCCGCGACATGTCGTCGTGGCCTATTTTCGTGCCAGCACTGCCTAAGATTTGCGCAACTGCCGCTGCCCCAGCGGATGTTGGCCGAATATGGCGATAAATCCAGCGCACCGGTTGCAAACCAGCGCTAGACATCCATATACCATCCACATGGATGGAGAATTGATTTGAGCAACGTTAGAAAAATCCGGGACAAGATGCCGGACAATGAGAAAATCACCATCAATCTAGGCTTTGTCGATCTGGGCCGGATTGATTTGCTGGTACAAGAAGGCTTCTATTCGAACCGGAGCGATTTTATTCGCACTGCCATTCGCAAGCAGCTGGATCACCAGTCAAGCAGCGTGGCCCAGTCAATTGACCGGCACACCATGGAAATGGGCCTGCGCGACTATACCGCCGCCGATCTTGAGGCCGTGCAGGCCGCCAACGAGCTGTTGCACATCAAGGTCGTGGGCCTTGCCCGGATCGCACATGACGTGACGCCCGAACTTGCCCTTGCCACCATCGGGTCGATCAACGTTTTGGGCGCACTACAAGCCAGCCCAGAGGTGAAAAAAGCCCTTGGCGCACGGATCAGCTAACCCCTTCTTAATTCAGTTAAGGATACCGAAATGACAGATAAATTCACGTCGGCCCTACGTCGCGCGACCAAGCTGGTTCGCGCAGGCAACCCTGTAGGGGCGACAAAGACGATACAAACTGCGCTTCGGGGTGGTGGCTTGGCCGCGCTGGATCAGATGGCGAAATCCTCGAAAAAACCGTTCGGGAAACCGAGGGTCGGACGAAGCCTGCGCGAAACGCTTGCCGGTCTCAACGCGGGCATGGCGCAATCGGCAACGACTGCCGCCGATGTAACGGAACCGCCCCTGACACCGGGCGCGCGCTTTGAGGCGGCACGTTTTGAATGCCCCCGAGGCAGCCGCGATTATCGCGTTTATATCCCTGACCTGAAGGGGCGCAAACCGGCGGCCATGATCATGATGTTGCACGGCTGCAAACAATCGCCCGTTGATTTTGCCAAGGGTACGGGCATGAACCAGCTGGCCGATACCCATGGGCTGATCGTGGTGTACCCCGCGCAATCACGCGGCGCGAATATGCAATCCTGCTGGAACTGGTATTCGACCAACGACCAAACGCGCGATGCGGGCGAACCTGCGATCCTTGCGGGTTTGGCACGTCAAATGCAGGGCGATCATGGCGTTGCCGAGGGCCGCGTTTTTGTCGCCGGGCTGTCTGCCGGTGCGGCAATGTCCGTTGTTCTGGGCCAGACCCATCCTGACGTGTTCAGCGCCATCGGTGCCCATTCCGGGCTGCCCTATAAGGCGGCGCATGACGTGCCATCGGCCTTTGCCGCGATGGGTGCAGGCAGCACGCGCAACCATGAAACACAGCCGATCCCGTCGATTGTGTTCCACGGTGATGCCGACGCCACGGTGCATGTGACGAACGGCAAGCATATCGCCGAAGATGCCGCGACAGGCGCACAAGTGCTGGACGATGGCAGCATCAAGAACCGCAACTTCACCCGCAGCACGACCCTATCCCCCGACGGTCATGCTGTGATGGAGCATTGGACAATCGCGGGTCTTGGGCACGCGTGGTCGGGCGGCGACAGCACCGGATCATACACTGATCCCGATGGCCCCGTTGCCAGCGCCGAAATGGTGCGGTTCTTCCTCAATTTGCCTACGAAAGGCGCATGATATGACCCATTCCCTGACCTTTGCCGCCATCAGCGAAGCAACCCCCGGCCCCAAATGGGCCGCCCGGTGGGAGCGTTCCTGGCCCGCTTACGAGGCATGGTTCACCGCACGTGGCGGTGACAACGGCCCCGACCGCGCCGCCTGCGAGGATGCTTTGCGCAAATATATGCCCGAGCTGGCCCCCGTGCATGCCAAGCTGACCAAGCTTGCCGGTGGATCGGACCGCGCGGCGCAGTTCCTGTCCACATGGTGTCCGCCCAGTTATCTGGGGGGTTGTTCGCTGGCTATTGCAACGTCCAAGGACGACATCCGCCTTGTGCGCAATTACGATCTGTCGCCCGACCTGAACGAAGGGTTGTTGTTCCACAGCGCGTGGACAGGCAGGCGTGTCATGGGCATGGTGGAATTCCTGTGGGGGCTGTCCGACGGGATCAATGACGCAGGCCTTAGTATCGCGCTGGCATATGGCGGGCGGCAGGAAACCGGGCGCGGTTTCGGGATCACCACGATCCTGCGCTACGTGCTCGAGACCTGCGAAACCGTCCCTCAGGCTTTGCGTGTATTGCAACGCGTGCCATCCCACATGCCCTACAACGTGGTGGTGGCAGATGCATCAGGTGCGGCGGCGAGTGTTGAAATGTATGCTGGCGGCGGTGCCAAGGCGCAGCCCCGCCTTGTCGCCACCAACCACCAGACCGATGGCAGCACACCTGATCGCGGCACCTTTACCCGCACGTTCGAGCGGTCAAAGCACCTGAACGGCGTGTTGTCCGAGGGTGCCGCGCCCGCCACCCTCGTCGGTCGGTTCACCCAAGCCCCGCTGAAACAAGATCGCTACGCCGAAGGGTTCGGCACGCTGTTTACCGCAGAATACGAACCGCTGCGTCGCCAGATGACCCTGCATTGGGATGGCGACGTCTGGGCGCAGTCCCTGGACGCGTTCGAGGAAGGCACCCGCGAGATACGCTATGGCGCTACGGGCGCTGCTACGTCGTATCATGCTGGCGATATCGATTGGGTCAAGATCGGAATGGATTATGCCGCAGGGCGACACCCCGACTGGCGCAGGTTCTTACCAAGCGGCGTCGACGTTGCCTGAGACCGCATAAAAACGCCGGCCCGATTTGTCCCGGGCCGGCGTTCACAATCTCAAATGACGCATCTTGCGCCCCCGGTCAGCCGTAGAACAACCGTGGGAAATACAATGCGATCTCGGGGAACAAGATGATCAGCGCAACCCCGACAAGCGTCACCACAACATAGGGGAAAACCGATGCATAGATGTCGCCCATGGTGACATCAGGCGGTGCCACCCCCTTGAGGTAGAACAGGTTAAAGCCAAAGGGCGGCGTCATATATCCGACCTCCATCATGATGATGAACAAGATGCCGAACCAGATCGGGTCAAACCCTGCATCGCGCACCATGGGCAAGAACACCGGTAAGGTGATCAGCATAATGCCGACAGGGTCCAGAACCATCCCGAAAAAGAACAGCAAGACCAGCATAAAGAACAGCGCGCCCCAACGCCCGCCGGGAATATACCCCATCAGATCAGAGATCAGGCTTTGCGCGCCCAATGCCGTGTAGGCTGTCGAAAACGCATGTGCCGCGAACAGGATCCACATCACCAGCGCAGTCAGCTTGAGCGTTGCAATCGACGCGTCGTGCAACACCTTCCAGGTGAGCTGCCCGTTGATCAAGGTCGCTACAAGTGACCCGAACACACCGATGGCTGCGGCCTCGGTCGGGGTGGCGAAACCGCCAAAAATCGCACCCAGAACAATCACCACAATCATGATCGGCAGTATCACCGCCTTGAGCGATCTGATCTTTTGCGACCAATCAGCACGTTCCTCGACGGGCAAGGCCGGGCCCAGATGCGGTTGAAGCCAGCAGCGCCCGCCGATGTACAGCGAGACCAGCACGAACAGGGTCAACCCCGGCCCAATGCCCGCTGCGAAAAGACGGCCAACCGATACTTCGGTCAGCAGCGAATAAAGCACCATCAGGATCGAGGGCGGGATCAGGATGCCCCATCCGCCGCCCGCATTAATGGCCCCTAGCGCCAGCTTTTTATCATATCCCCGCTCAAGCATCTTGGGCAGCGCGATTGTCCCCATTGTGACAACAGCCGCACCGGAGATCCCTGACATGGCGGCAAAGATCACGCAGATCAGAACCGTGCCAATGGCCAGGCCGCCGCGCAGGCCCCCAAACCATTGGTGCATCATATCGTAAAGGTCATTCGCGACCCCTGATTTTTCCAACAAGATCGCCATGAACACGAAAAGCGGCACCGCCATCAGGGTCGGCGATTGCATCGTCTCCCACATCTTCGAGGCCAGCAGATAGAACCCGATCGTTCCCATCTCGAAGTACAAAAACACCACTGAAACACCGCCCAGCACAAAGGCCAGCGGCGTTCCCAGCATCAAAAACAACAGCAATGCGCCGAAAAACAGCAAGGTAAGGAGTTCGACGCTCATCTTTGCTTCTCCTGAGTATTTGTTTCGTCTCGGTCCGGATCACCGGATTTGCCAAACACATCCTCGGGGATCGGCAGCCCGCGCAACACACGGATGTCTGACCACAAGCGCACGATGCCTTGTAACAACAGCAAAATGGCAGCCACGGGGATAAGCGCCTTGGTCGGCCACAGCGGGGCCTTCCAGACGGAATTTGACCGTTCCATATCGGCAATCGCTTCGGATGCGATGTCCCAACCTTGCCAAAGCAGCACGCCCACGAACAACAAAAACAGCGGCCATGTCAGTATGTCCACCGATGCCCTGCGCCTGCGCGACATGCGGCCATAGAAAATATCGACATTCACATGCCCGCGCTCGGTCAGCAGATAGCCGCCGCCGATGATCGCGTAGACACCAAAGATCAACGTGGCCAGTTCAGCTGTCCAGATGGTCGGGCTTCCTACCAGATATCGCATCACGACATCGGCCAGAAGCAGGACAAAAATCACCAAAACACCCAGCGACACCCATCGCCCGATAAATTGGTTCACACGTGTGATAGTACGGGCCAGTTGCATCATGGCGGCATGCTCCTTTTGTGCGAAAACCGGGCGGCGCACCACATGTGCGCCGCCCGATTATTCAAAGCTATAGGAAATTGGGCTTAGACGTAGCCCATGTCCTTCATCAATGTGCGATAGATGTCAGCCGCTTTGGCTGCTTTCTCGCCCTTCTGGCCTTCGGTCTCGAGGATCTGAGCCGAGGCGGTCGAGAGCATTTCCAGCACATCGTCAGGCAGTTGCATCACTTCGATGCCCTCGTTGGCCACACCTTCGGCCAGCGCAATCGCTTCGAAATGCTGATATTCAGCCGACCGCAGGAAGAACCGTGTTGTGATCGTATCAACCAAGGCGCTGCGCAGGTCATCGGGCAGACCGTTCAATGCATCTTGGTTAAAGATGAACGCATCCGTGGTTTGCGCCAGAACCGGCTTGTAGTGGTATTTGCAAACTTCCCACAGCGACATGGATTGCGCGCCAATGGCGGCACCCCAATGTGCGCCATCCACAACACCCGAGCTCAGCGATTGATACAATTCCGATCCGGGAATGTACTGCGGGGCTGCACCGGCAGCCGCCAGATAATCCAGCATCGCGCCCGAGGACCGGATCTTGAGGCCTTTGAAATCGGCTGCGGATTCGATCTTTTTCGACACAACCATTTCGGTTGGCAGTACCTTTTCACACATCATATGAACGCCGTCTGCGTTCAGGTCTTCGTTCACCAGCGCCTCGACGCCGAGGTTCTTAATCGCGTGTTCCATTTCCCACGCCTGGCGCAGGGTGCCTGGGATGCCATAGGCAAATGTCGCGGCTTCCGCCTGATCCGAAATATAGGACGGGCTGATCGTGCCCATCGGCACAACGCCCTTGCGCACGATGTTATAAATGTCAGGCCCCTTGGCGAATTCGCCCGCGCCCAGCAGTTCCAGCTTGAACGCGCCTTCGGTTTTTTCCTCAAGCTGTGCTGCCACGACGCCCAAGCTGTCGGTAAAGGAACTGGATGCCTTGGGCCAATGTGCCTGAACGCGCCAAGTGACCTCGCCTGCGGCAATCGCTTTGCCAACCAGCGCAGGTGATGCGACCGCTGCGACGGCCGCGCCACGCAGCATGGACCGGCGGCTCAGCTTCATATTCTCGTTTGTCATGTCTTCCTCCCGTTGATTTCGTAGATCGACGCGCCTAGCTGTGGCCCGTCCATTTCGTCATGGTACGCGACGAATGCTACTCCCGTAGCCAGACCCTGACAAATGTCCGGTTGAACCTCAACAGAATTTTTTCCGAAAGTGAGCAAGGTCGCAGTTAAGTGAAAAAATCACCAGAAAATCCCGCACAGGCTATGTTTACCGCATGTCTATACCTTCAAAGTTGCTGTGGCAATTTCTGCATCGACGCGGCAAATTTTGCGTGGATTATTCCTGCGGCACAAACCTGCCCCTGCGCATTTTGTCGCAGTTTCTGCAGATACGGCTGAAAATCGCCTTACGATCCGCCTTGCGCTTCTATTGCGGGTTGAACACCACAATATATGTGTGAAACTGATATGTAGTAAGCGCTTTTGTGTGAAGCTTTTAACAGTCAGACCAACAAAAAAGGGCTTTCATAATTTCCGCGTCACGTCTTGTCCGGGTCATAGGATTGCTAGAGTTGCGCCATCCATTTTGGATGTCGGCGCGATCAATGACCTGCCTTTTACGAGAATGCGGTGTTTGATTAGGCGAATGGGTTTTTCGCCCGATGTACGCAGGTAATGTTGCCAGTTTAATTAGTAGTAGTGGATAATTAGTAATAGTGGATACGCACGTTATACTTCTCGCAGTCGGCTATGCCTTTGGTGCTGTCGTCAGTGGTGTTTATGCGATCAATCAGCCGATTTGGCAGGGATTGCTTGTTTTTTGGTTTGGTGGCGCGGCTGGGGCGACAATAGCTGCTTTGCTTTTCAAGCTTTGGGTCTGGATCACACATGTAATGCGCAACCGTCGTCGTACTTGAAGCACAAAACCGATGGATGCAGCGCGCCGCTGACGGTTACGTTGCGGCGGGCTTTGCTATGTTCAGCGCGGCCTCAAGCCGCGACCAATCGCCCTCATTGCCGGGCAGGCCAAGCCGGATCCACGTGTCCGAATAGGGGAAAATCCGGGTCCATATATGGCGCGCGGCAAGATCACGCTGCGCCTTGGCCGCATCCGGCGTCGCGTAGGTGCGAAACAAGGGTGTGCCCCCGATCAGCTCCCAGCCCGCGTCCTGCGCCAGCAGATCAAGGCGGGCCACGTCGCGCTGTAACTGCGCGCGCGTCTGATCCGCCCACGCATAATCCTCAAACGCGCGTTTGCAAACTTCGATCGCCATACCCGATACGGGCCACGGGCCAACCATATCCCGGATTTTATCCGCCACTGCAGGTGCCCCCAGCACAAAGCCAAGACGCACCCCCGCCAGTCCGTAAAACTTTCCAAAGGAACGCAGGATAACCACGTTACCCGGAAGCACCAGCGGCGCGCTGGCCAACGACATCGCCGGTTCGGGGTCGGCAAAGCTTTCGTCGACAATCAAAAGGCCGACCTTTGCGGCCAGCGCCAACAGGGCTTTGGCTGTGTAAACATTACCATCAGGGTTGTTGGGGTTGACCACCACGGCAAGGTCGGCCCCTTCGAGTGCGCCAAAGGTCGCGACCTCGTCCACGTCCCAACCGCCCGACCGCAGGGCCGCGGCATGTTCGTTATATGTCGGCGTCAGAATTGCGGCCCGTCCCACGGGTTTTAACGTCGGCACGAGCTGGATCGCCGCTTGGGCCCCCGCCACGGCGACCACGTCAAGCGACGTGCCATACGCACGCTGCGCCGCGCGCTCGAGCCCGATCAGGCTGTCGCGCTCCGGCAGACGCGTCCAAGCGGTCGCTGATAGCGGCCCGACCGGATAGGGGGACCCGTTGATACCCGTAGACAGGTCGATCCAATCAGCGGGGTCGCCGCCGAATTCCGCTATCGCCAACCCCATATTGCCGCCGTGGTCTCGCATTCCGTGATCCTTACACAATCGCAAACAGCGCTATGATAGCCGCAAGCCCAACCATAGTCCGCAGATAAAGCGCGAGCCCGCGCGCAATCGACGTTGCATCGGCATCGGGTGCTTCAGCATTCAACCACGGCTCGTCAGCTATTTTATCATCATAGATACGTGGGCCGGACAGCCGCACATTCAACGCCCCTGCCATGGCGGATTCGGGCCAGCCCGCATTGGGCGACCTGTGATGTCCCGCATCGCGCAGCATGGTGCGAAAAGATTGCGAGACCCGCCCGGACAGCAACGCAAACAGCATCCCCGTCAGCCGCGCCGGGATCAGATTAACGATGTCATCCAGCCGGGCCGCGACCATGCCAAAATTCTCATAGCGCGCAGATCGGTGCCCGATCATTGAATCCATCGTGTTGATCGCCTTGTATCCCACCAAGCCCGGCAGGCCGAATACCAAGCCCCAGAACACCGGCGCGACGATCCCGTCCGATGCGTTTTCGGCCAAGCTCTCCAACGATGCACGCGCGATACCTGCGTCGTCCAGCGTATTCGGGTTGCGTCCGATGATCATTGAAACCGCGTATCTGGCTTTGTCCGTGTCCCCCTGTCCAAGCGGTCGCGCGACGGCGACCACATGATCATACAGCGACCGGGCAGCCACGAACGGCCACGCCAGAATGCCGCCGATCACAACGCCGACCCATCCGTCCGGCAGAACGGAACTGATCCAGATGCAGGGTAAAACCGCCCCACCTAGGATAATGAGAACAAGCGCCGCCCCGAGGATTTTTTGAACGCCCGCAGATTGGCCAGTATCGTTCATCCGCGCCTCAAGCAGGGTAATCGCGCGCCCCAGCCACGTCACCGGATGGCCGATCAGGCGAAACAACCGCGCAGGCCATGCGAACACCGCTTCGATCACGAAGCCGATCAATAAGGCTGCTGCGAAACTCAACGCTCTGACCCCGTGGAAAACCGGAACGCCCCGGTTAATCCCGCGCCTTTTAGAACCGCTGTGGCCGTTGCGGGCACCGCCCCCTGCGCGAAAATGAACGCCCGCGCCGATCCTGTGTGCGCCCGCGCATGCCCTAATGCGCCCAACTGCTGTGCGATTGCAGCGCTTGGATCACCCGATGGCCCGCGCAGGCGGGTCGTGCGATCAGCCGCTTCACTGGCCAGCGCTGCAAGCTTGGCCAAGTCAGACCCGTTTGCCGCCTTTGCCCAAAGCGGCACCAGATCAGAGATATCCGCAAAATCACTGTCCGCCGGATCAGTTCTAATCGGGTCGCCCAGATAGCCGCCCACAATCTCACATCTTGGCGGTGCCTTGAATTCCCCGCAGATTTCCGCCCGCCGCGACGACCAAAGCACGGCATCCGGCTGGGTTAGCATCAAGGGATCTGTCGCGCCTTCGACCCGCAAACACGCCGCTGGCAGCAACGTTTCATCAGCGCCCGCCGCCCGCGCAAGCGCAATCAGGCTGGCCGTAGACGACCCTGCCCCAACCCCCAACGTCATGTTTCCAGACAGGCTGAAATCGCCGCTCTCGGGTTTTTCGACGGCAGACAGCAAGCCTTTCAATTGATCTTGGGTAACCGCAGCCACGCCGGAATGACACAATCGTAAATCCGTGGCGGGGGTATAGGTCGCTTGCGCATAAAGCACATCACAGGTCATCGTTATCACAACCACTGGCCCGTCAGGGCCAAGCCGCCCCTGCAGCCATTCACCGAAATGCCCAGCAGCCCTGCCAGTACGCCCGATTGGCTGAGTGTTTTCGCATAACGTCCGCATGTGATTGCTCAAATCAGAACTACCTCGGTAAAATCAAGTCATATTGATCATCGAACCAGAAACGACAACAGCCAAGACCGCAGATATGCGTTGGCTCTTACGGGTGACGTACCCCGCGGGCGTAATCCGACATCCGGTCCGCCAGACGGCCAACGGCGATATGCAGCGCCACGGTCAGGCAGGCCAACACGATCAGGCTTGCGAACATCAAATCAATCTTAGCGCGGCCATTGGCCAGCAGCATCAGGTACCCCAGCCCCTTGGACGCGCCCACCCATTCGCCAATCACGGCCCCGATCGGGGCATAAACAGCAGACAGCCGCAGACCCGTACCAAGGCTGGGCAGCGCGCTTGGTATCCGGACATGCCGCATGAAATGGTATTTGCCCGCCCCCATTGAGACGGACAAATCGTGATAGCCCCGATCAATACGTGTCAGCCCATCGTGGAATGCCGATGCCACGGGGAAATAGATGATAATCACCGTCATCACGATTTTTGACCCCATGCCATAGCCGAACCAAAGCGTCAGCAACGGGGCCAATGCAAAAACCGGCACCGCTTGGGTAAAGACCAAAAGCGGCAGCATCAAACGTTCAGCGGTTTTTGACAGGGCCAGATGGATCGCAGTCGCTGCCCCCAGCACAGTACCCAACGTCAGGCCCAGCAGAACCTCGACGATGGTGACCCAAGCGTTTTCGGCAATGATCGCACGGCTGTGCAAGGCCGCCTGCGCCACACGCCACGGCGAGGGCAATATGAAATGTGGCGCATCTGTCAGCACCACAACGGCCTGCCACAGCACGAGCCCCACCAGAACCGCGATCAGGATATCGCGCGCCCTCATGCGGCGATCCCGCGCATATGCGCCAATAGGCGGGTCTGGCACGCAAGGGTTTGAGCGTCGTCAATGGCACGCGGGGCGGGCGTGTCGGGCACCGGCCAAGCCTGTGCATCTTGGGCCGACATGATGATGATCTGATGCGCAAGGCGGGTCGCCTCAGACGGGTCATGGGTCACCAGCAAAACGGTGCGCCCGTGTAAAACCTCGGCGGCCAGTTCCTGCATATCCGCGCGGGTTCCTGCATCAAGGGCCGAAAACGGTTCGTCCAGAAATACAACCGGGCGGTCCTCGAACAAGGTCCGCGCAAGCGCCGCGCGCTGGCGCATGCCGCCGGACAAGGTGTTTGGCTTGTTATGTGTATGCTCTGACAGCCCGACCCGTGCCAACAGATCGGCAGCACGGGTTGTATCCGGCTTTTCACCACGCAGACGGGCACCGATGCAGACATTTTCAATCACCGACAGCCAAGGCAACAACAGGTCGGATTGCGCCATATAACTGATGCGTCCCGCCAAACCCGCCCCGTCCGTGGCCGAAATACTGCCCGCAAACTGGCCACCTGTTTCCAGATCAAGGATCAGCCGCAGGATGGTGGATTTCCCCACACCTGACCGCCCCAACAGACAGGTCCATTGGCCACCGGGCAGTTCGATATCGGCATCAAACAAGACCTGCCCGCCGATCCGGTGCTGCCCTGCAAAATTGATCCCCGGCGGCACCGTCATTGACCGTTTAGACCCATTTGCCAAAACGCAATCTCAAGCCTTGTGGCGATCGTAAACCGGTTTTGCAGCACAGCACCACGCGGAGACGTGGCAAGATCGCCAATCCGCCGCGCGACCGCGTCATCGATCATTGCGCCAACCGTTTTGCACAGCGATTGATAACCGGGATCGGCATAGGTGTTGATCCAATCGGTATAGGGCGTATCGGGGGCCTTATCCTGCGCGAGCCGCAGACCGATTTCACCATAACCCATCACGCAAGGTGCCAATGCCGCCATCAGATCAAGGAAGTCCCCCTGATGGCCCGCATCCAGCACATAGCGCGTATAGGCCAGGTTTTCGGGTGCCTCAGCCGCGTTAAAAAGCGTTTGCTCGTCAATGCCCTCAGCCGCGCAAACCTGAATATGCAATGCCATCTCGTGATTAACGAGCGCATCAACAGTGGCGGAACAGACCTTCATTTCGTCCAGTGTTTCAGATTTCACGACCCCCAGCGACCACGCCCGCGCGAAATGCACCAAAAAGATATAGTCCTGTACCAGATAATGCAGAAACGCATGGCGCGACAGCGCGCCATCACGCAGCCCTTCGACAAACGGGTGGTGGGTATAATCCCGCCACGGGCCTGCCGCCTTTGCGCGCCACAGGGCAAAGGTTTCGCCATAGTCGGGGGCCATCAGTCTGACGTCACATCAATGGCGATCTGCGACACGGGGTTCTGGCTTGGGATCAACCCCGCCTCGTTTAAAAACGTCTCGAACGCAGCATAGCGACCGGCATCCATGGCGGCAGGACGCAGCGCGAAACGCGGGATGGTATCGGCCCATGCCAACGCGTTCAGCTCGTCTTGCAGTTCGGCCGACGTGCCCGAGAATACCGCCCAGCTTTCTTCGGGATTGTTCACGATATACTGTGTCGCCTGTTCGGTCGCGGCCAGAAAACGGGCGATCATATCCTTGTCCATGCTGTCACTGTTGGCGACATAGATCAGCTCGTCATAGGATGGCAGCCCCTCTTCCTCAACAAAGAAACACGTGCCTTTGATGTCTTCGATTTTCATCTGGTTCAGCTCGAAATTCCGGAATGCACCGATAACTGCATCCACCTGGCCAGACATCAGCGATGGCGACAGCGACCAGTTCACATTGACCAGTTCGACATCATCGGGCGACACCCCGTTGTGGCGCAGGATCGCGCCCAGAACGGCCTCTTCCACGCCCCCGACAGAGAACCCTACCTTTTTACCGGCCAAATCCGCGGGGGATTTGATCGGGCCGTCTGCCAGCGCCAAAAGACAGTTAAGCGGCGTCGCGACCAAGGTGCCGACCCGTTTCAGGGGCAGACCCTCGTGGATTTGCAGGTGCAATTGCGGCTGATAAGAAATCGCCAGATCCGCCTTGCCTGCGGCCACCAGCTTGGGCGGGTCCGACGGGTCAGCCGGCGCTATGGCCGTGACGTCCAGATCTTGATCGGCAAAGAAACCTTTTTCCTGCGCGATAATGATGGGGCCGTGGTTGGGGTTCACAAACCAGTCCAGCAACACGGTCATTTTATCTGCGGCGACCAAGGGCGATGCCGCCAGCGATAGTGCTACGGTAAACGAGGTAAGTTTCATGTGGTTTGCCTTTCGGGTTGTACTGTGTCGCCAGTGGCGACAAGGAAAATTTCACCGGCCCAATAGGACCGTAGATGTGTCGCAGCCTGCCATGCCCGCAGGCCGGACCGACAGGCAAAGACCGCGCGTGCTCCCAGCTTTGGGGCGGCGCTTTGCTGGGTGAATTGCCCGACTGTCATGCGCTGCGCAAAGGGCGCGACGGGCGTCGGTGCCTCGGCCTCATCGCGCAGCTCCACGACAAAATCAGATGCCGTAATGGCCGATGCTGCGATAAACCCCAGCTCTGCATCAGGCTCGGGGGCGGTATCAAAGCGAAAGCCGCCTGTGCGAAAGCTGTGCATGTCAAAGCTGATCAATTGGCCCAACGGGGACGGCGATTGCCCGATGAGACAGCCCAAGGCCATTTGCACCTGTGCCGCCCCGATCAGCCCCACCGTAGGCCCCATGACCCCGGCCGTGGCACAGCTGGCCGCGCGGTCCGGCAGATCGGGGAACACGGCACGCAGCGACGGGGCCGTGCCACAGAACCCACCGACATACCCCGCAAACCCCAACACCGACGCGCTGATCAACGGGATGCCCGCCGCGCGACAGATATCAGACAGAATATAGCTGACCGCGAAACTGTCGGCGCAATCCAGCACAAGGGTGCTGCCCGCCACAAGTTGCGGCGCATTTACCGGATCAAGCGGCTGCGCAACGGGGTGTATTTCACACTCGGCATTCAGATGGCGCAGGCTAGCCGCCGCGGCCTCGACCTTTAGCGCGCCAATATCGGTTTCGCGAAACAGAACCTGACGGTGCAGATTGCTAAGCGTGACATGATCCCCGTCAACGAGGGTCAGATGCCCGATGCCCGCGCCCACCAGATACTGAAGCACAGGCGCGCCCAACCCGCCTGCCCCGACAACCAACACCCGTGCCGCGCGCAGGCGCTCTTGGCCTGCTTTGCCGACCTCGGCAAGGGTTTCCTGACGGATATACCTGCTCATCGCGTCGCCGCCAGCCATGCACGCACACGGGCTTCGGGGCTGTCATTCAACGTGATGTCGGTCACCGCTGATACGACATCCGCCCCGGCAGCAAAGGCCCCTGTGGAGCGGTCGATGTTCATGCCACCGATGGCAATCAGCGGCGTATCCCCGATTGCGGCGCGCCATGTGGTCAGCTTTTCCACGCCTTGCTGATGCCATTTCATCTGTTTCAGGATCGTCGGGTATATCGGGCCAAGTGCGATATAATCGGGGCGCAGGCTCAGCGCGCGGGCAAGTTCGGCCTTGTCATGGGTGCTGATCCCAAGGCGGATGCCTGCATTTTGAATGGCCATCATATCGGCATGATCAAGGTCTTCCTGACCCAGATGGATATACGTGCACCCCCCGTCGATCGCGACACGCCAGTGATCGTTGATAACAAGCGTGCAGTCATGTTCAGCGCAGATCGTTTTTGCCCGGCGGATATGATCGCGCAGCGCCTTTGGGCTGGCGTCTTTCATCCGCAATTGCACCAGTTTGATACCAAGCGGAACAAGACGTTCCAGCCAATCGGCGCTGTCAAAAATAGGGTAAAACCGATCTAGCGTCATTCTAGGAACGCCTTTCCGATAACTGGCGTGGACGGCGTGGCCATATCGCGCGGGTCCATCGGGTCAGCGGCATGGGCAAGCTGCCCGGCGCTGACCGCCATTGCAAAGGCCGCCGCCATCGCCGCAGGGTCGCCTGCCTTGGCCACGGCGGTGTTCAGCAACACCGCATCAAACCCCATCTCCATCGCTTGTGCAGCCTGCGACGGCAGACCGAGCCCTGCGTCAATCACCAACGGCACATCGGGGAAATGCGCCCGCATGGCGCGCAGCCCAAAGATATTGTTCAGCCCCAACCCCGATCCAATCGGTGCGCCCCACGGCATCAACACCTCGCAGCCGGCCTGCAACAATTTGTCGGCAACAACCAGATCTTCGGTCGTGTAGGGAAACACCTGAAAGCCGTCTTCGGTCAGAATCCGCGCCGCTTCGACCAAGCCGAATACATCAGGTTGCAGGGTATCTTCCTCGCCGATCACCTCAAGCTTGATCCACTTGGTATCAAAGACTTCGCGCGCCATGTGGGCGGTGGTCACCGCCTCTTTGACGGAATGGCACCCTGCCGTGTTGGGCAGAATGTGAACGCCAAGGCCCTGCACCAATGTCCAAAAATCCTGCCCCCCGCGATCACGCCCGCTTTCGCGGCGCAGGGATACTGTTGCCACGCTTGCCGCACTGCGTGCGAACGCATCTGCCAAAATCGCGGGAGACGGATATTGCGCCGTGCCCAGCATCAAGCCGTTCGCCAGTGTCGTGCCGTAAAAGTCACGCATCCCTAGCCCCCCTGCATCGGGGCAAGGACCTCGATGCGGTCATCAGGGGCCAGCACATGCCCCGCGCGCGCAGCCGCAGCGACAAAATTACCGTTCACGGCAGTCGCAACCTTGGCCCCGCCAAAGCCCACCTGTTCCAGCAGATCGGCCAAGGTCGCGGCCTCGGCCTCGACCGCTTCGCCATTAAGCAGCAGTTTCATGCAGTATCTCCGGTATTTTATTGTCACAAATCAGCTCTGCCACCATCCGCGCCATCGCGGGGGCCAGCAGAAACCCGTGTCGGTACAGCCCGTTCGCGCTGATCAGATTTCCCCGGCGGCTGATGCGGGGTAAATTGTCGGGAAACGCCGGGCGGCTGTCGACGCCGATCTCGATCACTTCGGCCTCTCCAAACGCGGAGTTCAGGGCATAGGCGGCGCTTAGCATTTCTAGCAGCGACCGGGCAGTGACACGTTGCCCATTGCCGCCTTCGATCATCGTCGCACCGACCATAAACACACCATCCCCGCGCGGCACGATGTACAGCGGAACACGCGGATGCAGCATGCGTATGGGGCGGCTAAGGGTAATGTCAGGGCAGGACAAGATCAGCATCTCACCCTTCACACCACGCAGGTTTGCCTCATGGCTTCGGGCCTGAAACCCGCGACAATCTATGGTCAGCCTGCTCTGTGCAAAGTCGTCCGGATCGGCATCCGCCACCTCAAACACCGCACCATCCGCAACCAACCCCGCACGCAATTGCGCCAACGCCTCACGCGGTGCCAGATGTGCCTCGCTCTCAAAGAACAGCCCTTTGGTAAAGCGACCGGCCAAATCAGGCTCAAGCTGCGAAATCTCGTCTGCGTCGACTTCGCGAAATGCTTGGGTCCGGCGGGCAAAGCGGTTCAGGTCTGCCCGGTCCCGGGCCGGTGAAACGACCAGCGTCCCACAGCGGTGCACGGCGCTTGTTTTTGCTGCCCACCAATCCGCAGCCTCTTGGCCCAAACGCACAACGGGTTCTTCCGCACTTTCGCCCTCGCAATAGGGGGCCAGCATACCGCCCGCCCACCATGAACACGCCTGCGGACCAAGCGCCGCCTCCCGGTCCACGATCCTGACATCGCACCCGCGGTCCAACAACGCACGCGCCACACACAGCCCGGCAACGCCCGCCCCTATGATGGTGATCTGACCCATTACCACTGACCGTAAAAATGGTGCACGGGGCCGTGGCCCTTGCCGATGTGCAGCTCATCCGCCGCTAAGATAGCGCCCTGCAGATAGCGATGCGCGGCCCCCACAGCGACGTCCAGTTCCAACCCCTTGGACAGGTTTGCCGCAATCGCCGCAGAATAGGTGCATCCTGTGCCATGGGTATTGCGCGTCGCTACCCGGTCCGAAGTCAGCGTCGCCAGAACCCCCGTCGCGTCGACCAACACATCTGTGCAGGTGCCGCCCTCGGCATGGCCGCCCTTCATCAAAACCGCGCCCGGCCCCATGCCGAGCAACCGCATGCCTTGCGCGGCCATATCATCGGGCGTGCGGGCTGGTGCTTCGTTCAACAGTTGCGCTGCTTCGGGCAGGTTGGGGGTTATGAGCGTCGCGAGCGGTAATATCTTGTCGATCATGGCGTCTATGGCGGACCGCTGCAGCAGCGTATCCCCCGATTTGGCGACCATCACCGGATCGACGATAATAGGCCCGCTAAACCCCCGAATACCGTTTGCAACCACATCGATGATGGGTTGCGAAAACAGCATACCCAGCTTGATCGCGCGCACATCAATGTCTGACAGAACCGCCTCGATCTGGGCGGCCACCAAATCGGCGGGTACCTCGTGAATTGCGGTGACAGCCGTCGTGTTCTGCGCGGTGATGGCGGTGATCACGCTGGCAGCATAACAACCGTTCGCCGACATCGCCTTGAGATCGGCCTGAACGCCAGCACCGCCGCCACTGTCCGAGCCAGCAATCGTCAGGGCGATGGGGGTTGGGGCTATCATTGCGCACATGTCTCCGTTTGGGCGGGACGTACGGACGCAAGAAAGAGCCTGCGATGTCATTCGCAGAATACCCGTTCCCTACGCCGGTATGACCCGGATCAGGTTCGACGGGTCGGTGCATGCACCTCTCAGCCCTAAGGCCCCCCGACGGATAATATTTCTGGTAGCTGACGACCTTAGAACGCGCCGACTACACTCAAGGGCGGACGCTAGTTCGGCTTTTCCAAGATCGCAATAGGCTTTTGCACAAGCGGGTCGTTAATTCTGGGAAGGGCATAGAGGATGAGAAACCCAAGAAGCAAACCGGCCTCAAGTAGCCGAAGGCGGTCGGCCAAGGAACAGTGGTGCGGGCGGTGGGACTCGAACCCACACGGGCACAAGGCCCAACAGATTTTAAGTCTGGTATGTCTACCATTCCATCACGCCCGCAACGCCGCGCACAATAGCTTGGTTCTTGGCGGTGTAAATGGTCAGATGTCTTCTCCGACCGGTCCAAGTGGTGCGCCTTTGGCCAAAAGGGCTGCTTCTGACAGCCACGGGTTATTTTCAACGGCTACAAGCAGCTGCGCGCGGGCCTCGGGGATGCGGCCAAGCTTCATCAGGGTCAGCGCCCTGCCCGACTGTGCCGCAACGTGCAAAGGCTGTAGTTCCAAGGCAATATCCAGATTAACCAGCGCGTTTTCATAGTCTTCGCGCAGGAAAAGGATATAGGCGCGCTGGTTGTGGCCTTCGGCATAGGCAGGGCAATAGGTCACCAGACGATCAAAGTCAGCCAACGCACCAACAAAGTCGAAAGCATCGCGCTTGCGCAGCCCGCGGTTCAACACTTCTTGGGCGGCATCATCAGGGGCGCGCAGCCAAACCTCCCACATCTTGTTTGATAGGGAATGCGCTTGTTGAAAATCACGGGCGGATCGGGATTTTTCAAAAAGCTGCGTCAGCTCGCCTGCGATATCAGGCGGGGCGGGACAGGCAGAAAAAGCAGGGCCACAGATCAAAACAAGGGCGAATGAAAGGCGCATACCACAGTGAACCGCAGCAGCGTCGTTTCAGTCAAGTCACATCTGCGAGCATGATTTCCTTAACGGCTTCCATCGCCACATAGGTCGATGTGTTCGACACATAGGGCAGCGTGGTGATCGTTTCGCCCAGAAAATTCCGGTAGGCCGCCATATCGCGGGTCCGCACCTTTAGCAGATAATCAAAGCTGCCCGCGATCATGTGAACCTGTTCAATCTCGTGCACCTTAAGGACGGCGGCGTTAAACGCCTTTAGCGCGACTTCCCGCGTGTCGCTTAGGCGGACTTCGACAAATGCAACGTGATCAAGCCCCAACCGGATCGGATCCAGCAGCGCGCGGTAGCCCAGAATAACGCCTGCAACCTCAAGCCGGCGCAGACGCGCCTGAGTGGGGGATTTCGACAGCCCGATCCGCTTGGCAAGGTCAGTGATGCTGATCCGGCCGTCTTCGGCCAGCACCGTTAGAATCGCCGCGTCAAAGCGGTCCATCTTGAAATCGTCATTTGTCACGTCCAACACCCAATTTTAAATCGGTTTGCCTATCAAAATGCCGGCAATCAGTCACTCTTACTTCAAATTGCGCGCTAGACTAGTCCAATTAAACATAGGAGCCTAAAATGGCACGTGATTCTTCCCCGATTTTGCGTCATCAGATCGATGCAGGCACCTACGCCGATCAGGAACATGTTCTGCGTGAACTGATCCGCAACACCCAGCTATCACCTGAGGATCGGGTAGAGATCACCAAAGACGCCGCTGACATTGTGCGCGCAATTCGCAACCACACCGCCCCCGGCCTGATGGAAGTATTCCTTGCCGAATATGGCCTGTCCACGGACGAAGGCGTTGCCCTGATGTGTCTGGCCGAAGCGCTGTTGCGCGTGCCCGATGCCGACACCATCGATGCGCTGATCGAGGATAAAATCGCCCCCTCCGACTGGGGCCGCCACATGGGGCATTCGACCTCTCCGCTGGTAAACGCGTCGACGTGGGCGCTGATGCTGACAGGCCGCGTTCTGGACGATGAACAACCCGGCCCCGTCCGGCATATTCGCGCCGCCATCAAACGTCTGGGCGAACCCGTTATCCGCACTGCCGTCAGCCGCGCGATGAAAGAAATGGGCCGCCAGTTTGTTCTGGGTGAAAACATCAATGCCGCGATGGAGCGTGCCAAAGGCATGGAGAAAAAGGGTTACACCTATTCCTATGACATGTTGGGCGAAGCCGCCCGCACCGAGGCCGATGCCAAACGCTATCACCTGAGCTATAGCCGTGCGATTTCGGCCATTGCGATTGCGTGCACCAACAAGGACAGCCGCAAAAACCCCGGCATTTCCGTCAAGCTATCCGCGCTGCACCCCCGCTATGAGGTCGCGCAGGAAGCATCCGTCATGCGCGATCTGGTACCACGTCTGCGTGCGCTGGCCCTGCTGGCCAAATCCGCGGGCATGGGGCTGAATGTCGACGCAGAGGAGGCCGACCGTCTGGGGCTTTCGCTGGATGTCATTGAAAAAGTACTGTCCGAACCGGCGTTGTCAGGATGGGCTGGATTCGGCGTGGTGGTGCAGGCCTATGGCCCGCGTGCCGGTGTCGTGATTGACGCGCTTTATGACATGGCAATCCGCCACGACCGCAAGATCATGGTCCGTCTGGTCAAAGGTGCCTATTGGGATACCGAGATCAAGCGCGCACAGGTCAAGGGCGTCGATGGTTTTCCCGTCTTCACCCAAAAAGCCGCCACAGACGTGTCCTATATCGCGAATGCCCGTAAACTGCTGAATATGACCGACCGGATTTATCCGCAGTTCGCCACCCACAATGCGCACACCGTTGCCGCCGTTCTCCACATGGCCGAGGACAAGGAAAAATTCGAATTCCAACGTCTGCATGGCATGGGCGAAACCCTGCACAACATTGTCATGGAAAAACACGGTACCCATTGCCGGGTTTATGCGCCTGTGGGGGCGCACAAGGATCTGCTGGCCTATCTCGTGCGCCGTTTGTTGGAAAACGGGGCGAACTCCAGCTTTGTGAACCAGATCGTCGACGAAAACGTATCGCCAGAACAAGTCGCCGCCGACCCGTT